>Ga0307515_10006915_pt1 | contig 22543 bp, 30 predicted proteins | sample 17_EM_MG_FD_194513 | JGI IMG/M metagenome (GOLD analysis project Ga0307515, IMG submission 194513) | Populus trichocarpa ectomycorrhiza microbial communities from riparian zone in the Pacific Northwest, United States - 17_EM | ecosystem: Host-associated > Plants > Roots > Unclassified | place...
TGTTCTTTCCGCACCTAATTAAGATTTATCCTTTATAATAAAATACTCAACATAACTTAAGCAATTAATTTACAAATGACACAGTTAACTTTAATTAATACTGCAAAGTTCCCTTCCCTGCCTCCCTAATTCTTTTCATTTTATTTTAGTTAAAATAAGAATTCATTTCCTAAAATCTGTTGGGCATAGGAATTATAGCAATGAACAAACAAATAAATAATGATTTTATTAATGGAATAAAAGCAAACAAACAAATAAATCCTTGATTTTATTAATCATGAAAATAGTTTTAAATAATTGAACAAAAATTAGATAGCATTGGGATTATGATGTCTGAAGATTCAAATCTCAAATGAAATATTGAAAATATAATTCTCCTTAATTGTGATGGAGATAATTGGTTTTTAATCCAATTAATTTAATAATTATATTTAAAAATCGGTCCAAAAATATCATCACGTGAGCATAAAATTAAAAGGTTAATCATTATGGTTAATATATAGATCATTTTAGGAGTGATAAAATTATATAACATCCATGAAAATTTAGTCAAAACTGAAATTTGAAATCTAATAACAAATAAATTATAAAAACCCTCCACAGTCTTTAATCCTCCGATCATCTTTATAGTAAAATGAAAAATTATTAATGCTGTGTGCTGACGAGGCAAAAATGCCACTGAAGAAGGAGCAAAGGGTGAGCTAATCTTTTTTTTTTCTTTTTTTCTTTCTCTTTTTCTTGCTTTTGATAACCAATCAAATCTTTAACTTGCAAAGAATTTAGGCAGCACGTCGTCTTCTGAGCAAAAGTGTCGGTGAGAGAGTATGTACACAGTATACTACAGTGTTGTGTGGTACTCTCTCTAGATAGACAGACATGTATAGCGAGAGTGAGACAGAATATGCTGTATCTGCTCTGTCTCTCTCTGCTTAGCTTTCCATTTCAGCTTCGTCTCCACCTACTCATTTACACCACCTGCACCAAATATGCTTTAACACAACAAAACACACAAACCCCATATAATAAGGGCCTTAAAAAAAAGAACTTGTTCACTTGTTGTCAACTAAAACCTCTCTCTTTATTCACATTAACTGTAGTTAGAGAGCAAGAATGGGTGTGGATTTGAGACAAGTGGTTGCTGGGGTGCTGACGCTAACTATGTTTGTGATGCTTGGTAACATGATCAAGAGAGACCATTTTGATTCTGTTGAAGTATGTCCCTTTCAGCCCTTCTTCATAAGTTTCTATAATACTTGATTTTATGTGTGTAGGTGATCTTTTGGTCATTCAAGTTTCGAATTTTTTCTTATTTGAAGCTGTGTTTCTTGATGGGGTTTTAGTATGGATTTAGATCTTTAAACCCTTTTGAAAGCTCACTATGATAATTCCCACTTTGCATCTGACAAGTAGTGTTCTTGTAGTTCAGTGCAGTAAGATCTACATGTTCTTGGCCCAAATGTCTTGGCTTTATGGTGCTTATACCTTAATTTTTCTTTCTTTGTCACATTCTCATGAGTCTCTGGTTGTTTGTTTCAGTCAATTTTGTTCTTTTGTCAAGTTTGTGTTAGATCTTTAAGGTATTGTCACTGTTGTATTAATTTGTTTAATTAGTGACTTTTATCTTACATTTTTGGATTAAAATTTGAGCTGAGGTGCTGCGTTTATTTCTCCTCTGAGCTACTGATGATATAGAAAAAGCGAAGAAACCGAATTACTTTTTTGCTCTCTAGTTGTTTAGGCTCTCAAAAGCTCTGGTCTTTTTTATGATTCTTTCCTGGAGCAAAGTGAGATTCATAATTACAGGGTTTGATAATTTTCACTTCTTACCTGAGCCATTATCATCTGGAGCATGCTTTCTTGCGAGTTTGATATTTTGGAATCCAAGGAAGCTTTTGATAAATTTCATTCTATGAAGAAACATGTCATCCAACCATCATTTTCTGTGGATCTACATGATTCTCCTTTTCATTATTTTGTATTTTGTTTTGTGAAAGGGGAAATTTCCAGGAGTTAGGGACGTCGAGTTTGATAGCGAGAAGGTTTCAGATCAGGGTCTTGTGACATTTTCCAAAAAGAGTACAAATGGGCCATGGATTGAGAGCGGCCAAGAGCTAAAACCATGTTGGAAAGAGTCAACTTTAGGTAGGTTTACTTGTGAACTTGATAATTACCTAGAGTTTTGTGTGGTATTTATTCCTATATATGCACTCACTGATATACTAAGCATTCTTTTTGTGTGGTATTTATTCTTATATATGCACTCACTGATGCACTAAGCATTCTTTTATAATGTTTCCCTTCCACTTCTCATGAATTCTCACCGATTTAACAGATGAGGTAGAGCCAAAAGGGTTTGTCACTTTGTCATTAACTAATGGTCCTGAGTACCACGTCTCACAGGTATCTGAAGTAGCCATTTAAACGTTCTTTTCGTTTACAGAAGGATTCTGCCTTCATTGTTTTCAAATGAGTGAAACATCTGCTTTCCATTCTTGCTCCTCTCCTCCAAACATTTACATCTCTTTGCCGGTGATTGCATTTTTCCAGATTGCTGATGCAGTGGTGGTAGCAAGATATATTGGAGCAACTCTCGTACTTCCTGACATTAGGGGAAGCAAACCAGGAGATGAAAGGTTAGCAGCATGTCACTTTCATGACAATCACCCTGTTGGGTTTTTTATTATCATTATTATTATTATTATTGGAACAAATATAGTTGCTGCCCCTTTTTATGTCATTAGATTTATTTGAGATGATTTGGATGGTAAATCCCTTAAGAAGAGTCTAGCTTTTCTATTTTGTCTTGCTCTATTTTATTTTTATGTGGAAAAGGGGAAGGGGTGTTGTGGGTGAAGTTGATATTTTCTTTGCAAATAAGTTTTTTCCTGTTATTAATTCAACCATAATTGTAAACCTTTTTTATTCTTTTGAACCGCACCATAACCATTTGACTTTGTGCCTCTTTTTTCTGTATCATTATGTTGTTTCTGCAGTTTGCAATCTCGAACAGTTTGTTTTTCCACTTTCAATGAATTAAGTCTTGAGAAAAAATGTGTAAAGCAAGATTCATTGCTATCGCTGCTGGAACAATAATGGAAATGGCAACTTCACCCATCTCTTTTTGGGGAAATGTTTTATGAACTTACAAATTTAAACCTCGCCTATTAATTGCATTTTGACACTTCAATGTCAAACAGTTTCCAGTTTCATGTTTGCTTAATTGTATTTATGTTTAAAGCTTTATGGCTTATTGTAAGTCCTTGTAAGGCATGCACATTTTGGCTTTGCTGCAATGCCTAACTGAATCAACTAGTTTTTTTTTTATCCCAAAAATATTACTGTCTAGGCACCATAAATTTATACTCTGAAGAAATTTTCAATATATGATCAGGGAGTGAATTAACTTCACCGAGAGCTTTTGGGTGCATTCTAACAAATTGACAATTTACAGGAAATTTGAAGAAATATATGATGTTGATAAATTTGTGAAAAGCCTGGATGGGGTGGTTAAAGTAGTTAAAGGTCTGCCTGATGATGTATCGATTCGAGATTTTGCTGTTGTCAAGGTCCCTAATCGAATTTCAGATGATCACATTGCTGAGCAAATCAAACCAGTCTTTAAAACAAATAGCAACATAAGACTGGCTACTTTCTTCCCTTCAGTAAATATGAGAAAGACCACAAAAACAAGTGCCAGTGATTCAGTTGCATGTTTGGCGATGTTTGGAACTTTACAGTTGCAGCCAGAGGTTAATGAAGTGGTTGACTCCATGATTGAGAGGCTAAGAACTTTGAGTCGCAAGTCTAATGGACAATTTATTGCCGTGGACTTGAGAGTTGAGATATTGGAAAAAAAAGGTTGCCATGGAAGCAGTTCAGCTGGAACAAAAAGCTGTTTTAGTGCCCAGGAGATTGCTATATTTTTGAGGAAAATGGGATTTGACAAGGATACCACAATCTACCTCACTCAGCCTAGATGGGACGAAAGCCTTGATGTTCTGAAGGATATATTCCCTAAAACTTATACTAAGGTTAGGCATTTTCCATTGGTTTCTCCTTTCTATTGTTTTCCCGCAAGTTAGTCTGATTCATTCTTTACCTCTGAAAACTTTTGCAGGAAAGCATAATGCCTGCTGACAAAAAGGCAAAATTCCTCGAATCAGAAGACTCAGAGTTCGAGAAGGTTATTGACTTCTACATGTGCTCTCAGAGTGATGTCTTTGTACCAGCCATCTCTGGCCTATTTTATGCCAATGTTGCTGGTAAGAGAATAGCATCTGGCAAGACTCAAATACTCGTTCCGTCTGACATTCCGGGCTCCTCTGCCGCTGTCACCAGCCATTTCTCCCCCTATATTTCCAAGAAGAACCACATGGCACATTCCTGTTATTGCAAGTAATCCATGCCAAGAAACCCTGAAGAGAGCACAATACAGCTTATGTCGAAGCCTTCAGTAATAGTTGTCACTTTCTCCATTGCCGCAAACAAGCTTTTCCAGTAAGCAGATGAACAAGTGAGTTGCACCATTCACACTTCAATTTGGGAGTGAAAGCACCCCGAAGTAGAAGTTTACTGTGTCAGTATGATTTTTTAAAGATTTGTTCTATATAAAGAGGACAAGTAGTTCTGTGAGTTATAATGTTCAAGAATTTGTTTATTTTTGTTGTAAAATAAGTCGCCATTGTGTGTTTTTTTTCTTCTTGAAACCAATATTAAAAATATTTATTAAATTCTCCTGAATACATTGCAGCTATCTGATAATGAAGATTTTAGGATCATATCAAAATTCTTTTGTAGAAGAATTTTGCCTTTTGAACTAAGGGCTTTATAGGGACACGAAGGCAACCCAGATAGGTGGAAGCTAATTTGCTAATTGGTCTGCGGGGTACCAAAATAATGACTGATCTAATCAAGGGTTGGTACCAAAATTAATAAATATTACTATTGGCTGAACTTAGGGATGGCAATGGAACCCAAATGGGCTTTCAAAATCTTCAACTTGAATGTTATAATTTAAAATTATTTAATATATAATTGACTTAATTGAAAACTATTTAATATATAATTAACTTAAATATATAATTTTGAAAACTTCAAGGTTATTTATTTATTTATATCGGGTCAAATTCAGGTTAAGCAAAACAATTTTACCTGAACTTGATCAAGTCTATAAAATTCTTATCCATTTAAATTAGTTCAAGTCATCGGTTCAAGCAAAATTATCATCACTACTTGTTAAAAAAATTTGTTTTAGCCAGCATCAAAATTGAACAGCTGAACCAGTAAAAGAAGCTATCAAATGAAAGATAAAGAGATTGATTTGTGGAAAACCGCTCATAATTAACAGAAGCCATTGAGCTCTTTCCGAGCTTAGAACTTTAGGCCATCAACAAAACCCACTATCCATAGACATTGCAAAAATAAATTAAAAAACCTTTGCAAGAATCCTTATAACAGATTTAGAGCTTTTTATTCTGAAACAAAACATTCTAACAGATCCTAAAGAAACCAACAACGTAGAATTCAACAAGACGTGCTGCTTGCAGATCTTTGAGAAGATGCCGTCAAGATCGTGTCTTGGCTCCATATTTTCCTCCAACCAATCCCCGAGGATTTTGCTAATGTCTTTGGTGCCAGCAAGATTGCTGGGTTGTTAAAGGTATTTATATATAAATCTCCACTCATTTACCCATTCATTATCTATCCAACCATACCAACACAAATCATTTCATTAATCAGTCCAAAAATAGAAACATTTGATGAACTCAAAGCCTATTTTAGTGGAAGTTAATTTCCCCTCCCGAGTAAGCACATGTTCATCATTTCCTTTAGCTCAAATGCATTATTTATTCTAAAATATCCATCTCAAATGATATCAAGTGTTTAAGGAATGGACTCGACTAACGGATTTCAAATAACACCAACCATCCAATAGTAGGATATTATTTAAAACAAACAAGGCTCATTTGCAGTGAATACTTTGAGATTAGTAACATTCCTCGTACAATTGATAAATAATGTGTTCGGATTCGGATGGAATGCAGCAATTTGCAGTGATTTTAAGCTATGATGCAGCAGAGAGCATGTCAATTGAAGACACCCTGTTTATGGGTGTGTTTGAATAATATCTCAGTTGCAACAACAAATGATTGATGCTCAATCTGAGATGGTAAATATAATGGGTGAATTAGCAGTTTACAACTCCCAGCAACATCAGCTACAACAAGAAATTAGAGAGAATGAGAGGTGCAAGATGAACTTTATTGGCCCAATTCAAGTCAACAAGACACTTTGAATTTAGATCAACCGCTAAATCAAGCAAATGATCAGGAAAAATCCCACTTCTATCGACTTTCATGTAGGAGCAATTAATATGGTCTCGATGATTTATAAACTAGTTTCTAGTGCATTTTTAAGTTTTTTGTTTGCTCATGCTGGAGGGGGCAGAAAGGAATGATGGCCGTAGATTATTGACCGAAATTGCTTGTTTATACAAGTTCTGCTCATAATTGTTTTGTTTCAATCTACCCCAGTGGATTTTGTTTTTAATTATTATGATAAGTACATAATTTCACCAAAATTTCTTTCCAAATTCCTTCTCTTTTTTTTGAAAAAAAAAATTCAAAAAAATTCTCAACCATACGAAGGTCAAAAACCAAATGCTCAGTCAGTCCCCACCCTGTTTGCAATTCATTCAAATGTATGAGATTTGATCTTTGGTAAAGCTAGCATATCATATCATATGGAAAAAAAAAATTCAAATCGACCCAAGCAATAATCCTCCAAGTATTAACAACTGGCTGTGGAAATACTAGCAACTGTTCAGTGAAACCTTAACGAAGATGGTTTGCATATTGTCAAAAATAACAAATACAGACAATATAGAAGTATCAATATAGGAATCCATCATAAATATTCAACGAGTGAGTTCATGATGATTAATCATCGTTCTTTCGATAACACACCATTAGTCGAAGTGCTTAACACACCTGGTGATCATAGTGTTCCATCAGGGCTTAACTTAGCCAAGAAATCCTTTTCAAAGTCACTACGTGAGTCCTGGCATGGAAAGCACATGCAGAAACACATATACATTCAACTACAAGAAAGAGGAACAAATCCTCCTCAATGCAGAAACATATAGACATTGAACTACAAGAAAGAGGAACAAATCCTCCTCTATGTACTATCATCATGTTCAGAAAATCCACTTTACTCAGGTCTTTACCCCCCCTTGCAGACGTAAAAGAAGTTTCAATAGAAAAGGCAAATCTAATTCTTTATATCTTATTTTACAATTCATGTAACCAGCGGATATAACACTAGATGTTTCCAGTTGTTTTACACAGTTACTGAAATATCATCTTACTACTATATTGGGGGTTAGTTTAGGTTTTACCATATCACCTATATGCAGTTATGCACGTTGAGCATATCAGTGTGTTACCTTTCATGAACTGGATGCCCTGTGTCAGGATATCAGTTTAATGAAAGCCCCCACTGGGGCATTAATGCATTCCTAGCAGTTCTGAATCGTCGAAATGGCTTTCTGAAGTACACAGATAGCGGAGTCTTCGGAACTGGAATGAGTTTTCCAACTGCGGCAAGAGGCCAGCTGTTAAAAGAAAACAGTAGTCAGGATGAGAAGTGATGATTTCACACAACAATACAGTATATACCTAAAAAAAAAAAAAAAAAAAAAAAAAAACCTCGCAAAGCCTTCAAAACATTTAGTCACTAGCCAAGTAATTTGCACGCACAAGAATAATAGTAGTAACAAAAAGAAAAACATCCAATCACCTAACTCAGACCATCTAATTAAATGGCAAATGTTCCACAAAGCATCAAACCAAAACTGTAAGTAAAACAAGGCAGACTCAAAGTAGAACCAGGCATAACTTAGTTGTTATATCTCATCCTATAAAAACTGGTAATTTAACTAACCTGACAATGCCAATGGCAACACATATAAGCCATTGTTTCCAATTAAGTCTCACAGTTGTGGTAAAGTCTCCAGTGAATTCAATGAGGATTATCTGTAAAGCAATTAGCAGTGGCACTGTCAGTTCCCAGTATACTGCTAGTGAAAGGCCAAAAGAAAAGTAATGGTTGCTCACCTGAAGGATGACGGTAAATCCAACTATTCCCATAAATAAGTGGTTTTTTGTTACTCCTTTAAAGACATTTATTTCATCTGGCTTTCGAGCATTGAACTCATTGAAAACCTGTAAGTTAAAACAGTCAGCAAATGCAAGCTTTGCATCTTGAAAAGACAAAAATAACTTCTTTCCATGCGACATACTAGGGAATGATAATGGCACTGGTTTCATTTCTATCTCAACAGACTAAACGAGACTCATGAATACAACAAATAATACTTTTAGTCAAGTGGCAAACTTACTTGACAGAGAACAAATGCATTGAATATCACAGTATTCTTCGCAATTGTAGCATGTTTCCTGTCATCTTGATTCAAGTGAAGAATACTCAAGCCCCGGAAGTTTAGTACAAGGAGAACAGCAACTTGGTATAGAGCCTGAAATGGCATGAAAAGAATAGGTCATGAATATGCCGTAAAGCTACATTCGTACTCAGCCCATAGTAATCTCAGTATCTCTGGGATAACTTGTTAGCATTTCAGAGAAGAAATACCTGTATGAGCAAGTTCCTCCACATGATGTTTGTTATAAGGGGTTCCCTAAAAAAACAAGCAGAAGATCACTATTCAGATCATCATCCATCAAAATTCAGAGAGAGTTGCAAATACATTGAAAACCATCATGCAACATCTACAATCACGATATGCAAGAGAATCCCATTACCATACTTCTTGGACAAGCACAAGTCGAAGAGAAGTAAAATGACAAAGAACAAAGGATGAAGCCTGAAATATCTGTGCTTCAGTATCACCCTGTGTATTCTAACTTACCACTAATAGGTGTATAGGTTGTTTTAAATTTTCATGTAGTTAAATTTAACAATTACTCTACTTCTACTAACTAGGCCATACTGCCTGCAAATTAAAACAGAAATCATTTAATATCCTGAATCCAGAACCTAGGAAGACCTCGTATGTCCTGAGCTCTTTTCACAACCAAGAAATAAATTTCAGATGAGTGAAGTTGGCAACACAGTTTACAGAGCATGGAATAGACTGCTCAGCAAGTTCTCAACTTGACAAAGCATTGTATAGTTATCTTCAAAGCCAGAAATATGGTAGCAAAATATCTATGAAGAATGCAGCCCTTGTCATCAGAATAGACTAATAATAAGAAAAAAATAATAAATTGATCCACGTTGGATGAACTACAAAGGTGACAACGTCACAACCAATATTCAAAACAATAACAAAGCAAAATTCTACATTTTTTTTCTGGTATCAGAAGGCATAAAGTAAAATTTTGTAGGATCTCAGATTCTCAAACATTTGGAAGTTCCTCGATGTCAAGCAAACCATAACGAGACTGAATTTAAATAGACTCCCACCATTTTCCTCAGCTGATGATCAAAATAAAAGCAACCTCAATTCCCTTTCTTTAAAATAGGACATGGTCAAACAAAAATCTATCCCCAAAACTCACCATCAATGGAAGGCCTAGGATCAACATAAAGAAACATTAAGCATCAAAATGCCACAGTTTACATACCAGACAATTTAAGAGCCACATTAACTGCAGCTTGCATTTGTAGATTTATATGTCTACCGTAACATATTTGGCTAAAACATGGTACAAAGTACAAACCTTCGACCAACTGGTGTCCTATGCATAAGGTGGTCTGTTGGCGGTTCCGTCGCCAATGCAAGTGCCCCAAGTGTGTCCATGATAAGATTGACCCATAGAAGCTTTACAGCAAAAGTGAACAAGAATTAATATGTTTGATCATCATGAGACTGAATTTAGTTCAGCATCAAGAAAAATTTCCAAATTCAGGTATAACATCATCAATCCATTGAAATATTTTTTTTCTTGGGCTATATTTAAAATATGGAAGACACCCAGCATATCGTGTCTTCTGAATCAAACTTAAATGAGAAATTGCAATCTAAACAATTCTGAAACATCCAGAGCATCCCTCCCACACCCAACCAAGAAAACTCTATATTTACTTACCATACCCACTGCAAATACAAACAATCCCTCACTATATTCCTTGAAATTAAGGCTATAGTCATTCAACACATTGTACAAAAACAGATTTTTAAATAACAGGCAGTTCCTCTCTTTAAGATAGGGCCCAGATTAGATAAAATTGATCAGAAACAAGTTCAAGATAAAATCAAGTTCTTTTCCCTCAGGTGTAATAAAATCAAGTTCTTTTCCCTCAAGTGTACTTCAATATGCTATAAGTCAACTATTCTACCGATAAGCATGCATATAACCAGAGGTTTGGTCTGTCTTCTACATTGATAACATAATAAAACCAGTATACAGGCAAATTTGGAGGGCAATTCATGAGATTTTTAAAATTACTCGATCAGACCTGCAGTCATGAATATGCCATTGTGCTCTCTAACAAGCAAATTGATGCATAGGCTAAGATTAACATGATCAACCTGAAAGAAAATGCATATGAGAGAGAGAGAGAGAGACCTGCACTGTATTTAGGGGAACATCACCAGAAGAGACTGCTGCAACAACGTTGATTACTAAAGCTCCAACATTAACAGTGAGCTGGAATTGGATAAATTTCTGAATGTTGGCATACACAGAACGCCCCCATCGGACAACCTACATGTGAAAGAAAAAAAGTGTAATGAATATTAAGACCATACTCTACTTGAATGTTAATTCAGGAAGGTATGAAACATAACTGAAGAAATTGGAGCCACAAGAACCTATATATCTATCACACACGAACAACTATTGCAAAAGGAAGACGACATGTTTATGAAGAAAACCAAAACAATAAACTATATTAATGGCATAAAAGCTATTTAATGGAAATATATTAATGTAATGGACATGAGAGTACAAGCACAACTTCCCAGCAAAAGGAGGCCTAAAGGTCTAATGCTCTGCAAACAAGCAACATATTCCATGGTAGCAAGAAACCAAAAGGAATACAAGTTGCAAAGATGCAACTTCCAACCAATAAGTACATGTATTGAAGTGCGAGATTCATTCTTAAAGGAATGCTAAACAGAAAGTGGTGTTTTCTTCCTAAAGAAAGATGAACTCCAGCCCCAAGGAAAATAAGGCCTACATGTCCAAGTGCTTTGCACAGATGCAACATATTACATGATAGTAAGAAACCAAAAGGAATAGAAGTTGCATAACTTTCAACCTGTAAATACATATATTGAAAAGCAAAGCATTGGAATACATAGAAAAAGAAATGTGAAACAGAAAGGTGGTGTTTTCTTTCTAAAGAAAGATACACTCGAACTCCACCACACACCCCACCAAAAAAAAAAGGCTTGATACACGCGTAATTTTCTCATGTAAATAAGTCAAGTGCTTGCTAACCTTTACAACTGAAGCAAAATTATCATCCAAGATAACAATATCCGAGCTCTCTTTTGCAACTTCAGTCCCTTGAATGCCCATAGAAAGGCCTATATCAGCCTACAATACAAAATGTTACAAGTGCAGTCAATTGACATAGAAGCAATAAACAACTTGGAAAGTAGTGCAGATAAATTTGTTGAGTACAAGACCATGTAGTACAAGAGGCATAGAAAGGAAAAGAATCAGCTTTAATCTGAGAAAGTTTTCATTGCATCCAGACACATAATGCATAAAATCTCTAACTGTGCAAGACATTCAAGCTCGTTACCTTTTTTATTAGATATAATATGGGGAGACTTTTCCCTAGGAACTAAAATGACTGCTGGCACAAAATCTATCTCTAAGCAAAATACACAAGTTGCACTGACACAAATTTATACCTGTCTTCAAAATATTCCACAACATGTTGAAGAACGCATGTGTCATGGCTACATATAAATCAATGTTTTAGATATAAATGAACTAAAAGATATAACTAATGATCTGCTATGATATTGTTACAATTCTTATTTATCATACCTTTGTAATAGTCTACAATAGACACAGAAAACATTAATGTTCACACATCTAGACATTAGAAAGTTAATGTCTCTGAAACTAGAGGTCCAGTTCCAATGGTCACAATTGTTGCAACTCGAAAACATGTTCACGGACACAAGTTACCAAATAGCAAGCAAACAAAATGCCTTGCAATGTCTGTACCATAGTTACAAACTCTACCAGATGCATCCAAACTTTTTGGAAATATCAAACCACATGTAGAAAGGAAACAGGGATGACAAACCTCATGAAGTGCAGGAGCATCATTCGTGCCATCTCCAGTCACAGCTACAACTTCCCCTCCCTTACGAAGGGCTTGCACAAGCAAAAGCTTGTCATTAGGAGACGATCTTCCCATCACCTACATATCATTACTCCTAAGTCAAACAATTTTTTATACTAAAAACAACAAAACCAGCTATCTCAGCTTCCAGAGGTAATTATAAGCTAAACTTCATGAAAATTTCCACTTTGTGCAGTCAAAAACTTTGTGCTGTTTGGAACAAACCGTTATTTTCTTGGCAATTATTTCTCTTTCTTTTTCTGAATATGCACGGAATACTTTTCCTTCAATGATGTTAGGCTCCGTAGCATCAGCCCCTGAACTGAGAATCCCACACTCCAAAGCTATTGCTTTTGCTGTTTGAATATTGTCTCCAGTGACCATTCGTACCTATGATTTCACAAACATATTATTCTGATTAGCCTTTTTCCCAAATCGTTTCATCATAATATGCCATGGATGAGATAGATTTTACATACAAATAGATTTCATACAGGTACAAGAAATGCTAAAATTAGAGCAACAAATGCTCGTCCCAGTAAGGGTTTTTGAAATTCCAAGAGGGGCAAGGTGCTAAGGCAACAGCTAGTCTTGCTTTGTCTCAGTGCACTCCAAAGTAGGAATATGCAATAGTCTTTCAGGATAACCATCTACATTCCAGTTGCTTTGGTATAAAATAGTTATTGCAGATACGAAGAGATAGATAGCTTTGTACCTCTAGTTTTTTGTTTTTGTAGTGGTTTATAGGAGGATATCTCATCCTCTGTTTCCTTCTCTTCCATTCTTTGTTAATAATGTTATTTTCCTAATTCAGTAAAGGTCACTTTGATTGACTATTAAACATAACAAACTTCAGCCTTCTAAGCATCATCCGTTAATGCATATGATGGCATGACCATTTTCATAAAGTAAAATTAAAACATGATTTCTGTAATTAATAAACAACCTTTACACCAGCTGCTGTGCAAATTCTCACTGCATCTTTTACACCTGGGCGACAAGGATCCTGCACAGGAATGCATTAGCTAAATACAAGTAAAGCCTAAACACCTATTAAAGTTGACACTTATGGACAGGCTAAGGAAAACTTGAGTTAATTTACATATCAGAAAAAAGAAACAATAAAACTTTTGATAGTTCAATCAAAGCATGAAACCTATATGTTCTACATGCAGTCAAAACCAAAAGAGCTCCCATGCTAGTAGTGCAAGGATGATCGATGAGTCTTCTTATAAATGTGAATGGGTGGAGATAAATGACATCTAGCATCTAAAGCGTATCTACACCAATAACCTTATATCATGGTCAACTTATTAATTATGGAGAGAGAGATCCACATAATCCAAAAGAGAAAAAGAGGTGTGAAAATGCACACCTTGATGCCAACAATAGCAAGCAAAACAAGCTCATCTTCAGGCAAAACCCATTTTCCTAAGCTCTCTTCATCAGTAGGAACTTTGTCCAATTCATATGGTCTGTATGCAATAGCAACACATCGCAAGCTGCAGGCAGCCATGTCATCAATAGCGACCTTAAAAAAATCCTGCAAGGGGATTTACAAGAGGAATCGTCACCCAAAAAAAATAACAGTCACATGTTAAGAGATTCTAAATTACTCTCTTACCTTTGCATGGAAACAGTTCAAATGATGGCTTATTTTATGATCTGATGCTGTGTGTTTCATGCAACTAACTCAAAATATTACCATTTTTAATTTAACAAACCACCGGTCCCTAAAATGCAAACTTCAGATAGAATCAAAATTTTAAATTAAAAAGCAATGACCTTCCAGTATGTGTGCTTCGTATAAAACCTATGGAAACCAGCTTTAAAACAATTTCAGCAAAAGAACACTCACCATTTCTTTATCAATGGATTGCAATGAACCGTTTGAATCAAGATATCCAGTACAAGAGGCAAGAACCATCTCAGCTGCTCCCTTCCAGTGTATGTGAACTTTAGAATCAGCCTGCCAAAATAAAATGGTGAACGAAAGTTTATCAGAATACAGCAACTTATTACTTAGTAGTGCACAGGTTCAGTGATGAACACAAATGAGAGATCTTGCACTCATAAAGTGTGCAAGAAGATTATGGCATGCTTCAGGCATAGAGCATTGTCAATCCTTAAATCAATGAAGAAATAATGATTTAGCAACAGGCAAATCAATGGCAACATTTTCCATGCATCAGGTTCCAAACAGGTAAATCAACAGCTATATTTTCCATGCAACAAATGCAAAATGATAGAGGAGAAAATATTATGACTGATACCAAACGCCAGATCAACTTGTGATCACCAAAGTCAGGGGCAAAGTTAGATTGAAGAGAATACCGTTTGTATTGCAACACCACCTCGCTTCTTCTCGGAATTAAAAGGGAAAACACGCAGAATTTTGGACTCTGCTCTAAGAACATCAAACTTCATCCCCAACTGATAACAAAATTAAGAAAAACAAATATGAAAATGGCAAGTGTGATATGCTGGACAGTGGACTAATATACTCAATATAGACAGTGGAATATGGTTAGAGGTTGTGCCTTGACTGCCCAAGAGAGGATAGCCTTTTCAGTTGGAGATCCAGTAATCTCTACGTCTCCACCATCCTGCCACAATAGCAGTCAACAACAAATTTCATTCTTTCAAGGGAAATATGCTCTCAAAGTAATCCACGATGTCCAAGATAAAAAAACGTTATCAAACTAGAAGTCAGGAAATAATATATACAATGATTAGATTAAGAGAGAGCACGAGAATAATCAACAAAAGCAAAGAACAAAAGCAAAAGAGAGTGCTACCTTGGGAACAAACACATTGCCTGTTGTGTTCTGTGCAATACCCTCACATAACAACAAGCCAGCTTCTGACTGCAATTGTGAGGGGTCATCTGGTGGGTTTATCTTCTGATTCCCAACATAAGCCTCAACCACAGTCATCTGTAAAGTGAAACATCCACAAATCAAACCCAAGCACAGAACACGGCATGCCCGCTTCACTAAGTAATCATGCTCGTGCTCCCTACAGTGAAACCCACCTGATTCAAAGTCAATGTTCCAGTCTTATCACTGCAAATTGTTGTTGAAGAGCCCATAGTTTCACATGCTGAAAGCCTACGAACCTGAATATCTATGCTGTTAGACAGGGATGTTTTACAAACTAGAATTCAAATCAGAGGGAATTATAGAAGAAAATGACTTTGATGAAAATAGAGAAAGATACTTGCCAAGGCTTTATCAGCCATCATTTTCCGCATTGAATATGCCAGACTGTGACGCAATAAAGCACAAAAATATGATGAAAATGGATATGAGATACTGATCACTAGATAGCATGCACTAATATTGTAGAGATGACTTTTACTTACGTCAAGGTAACAGCCAATGGAAGTCCCTCAGGAACGGCAACCACCACAATCGTAACCTACATGATTATACATTTAGTAAGGAAATTACATAATACATAAATATAAAATGAATCCAGGGACTTCACTTACTGCAATGGTAAGTATTTTTATCACTCCGTCTACTGCTTTACTGACTGTTGTCTCGCCTTTGATAAACTGGACACTTCCATCTGGATTTTTTGTATTTCCAGTAAAATATCTAACAGGTATAATGAGATTGTAGCCGGTAAGTTGGTATACAGGCAATGTAACAGTGACTAATTGAATAATAACATTTACCCTACCGGCCCAAAAGGACAGCAAGCACAGAAAGAGCTACAGCAAGCCCCGCAATGCCTATAAAAGTTGCGAGTCCATTCAAACGTACCTAACACAGTCATTAAAGGATAACCTTAAAGCTGCAGCAAATTACATTTATTGATGCTAGATACAGTTGAAGTAACAAGAATTGAGATGAAACCTGCAAGGGAGTTTCTTCACCAGTATCCTCTGAGATACTTGCCATCAACAAACCCCATTCAGTATTGATTCCAACACCAGTTACCTGAAAATGGGCCAAGAAGAAATGAGCCTACAAGGTGGTAAATTCATATAACAAATACCAGATTATTTTGCAAATAAAAGGAAATGCTGCTGTTAATTACAATGGACAACAAAAAAAGGAAAAGGAGAGGTGCTTCATAAAAATAACTCAGAATCATCATGATCATGCTTAAAAGAGAACAGAATGTAAAACTGCGCTTTTACCAGCATAGTGCCAATACCATCTGCTACTTTACAACCAGACATCAAAAAGGGAGCATTCTGATCCTTGTGAACCTACAATAGAGAACAGACTTGTAATAATAGATTTCAACTATCAAGAAATTACAGAACCAGATGAGTAGTGAACTCACAATTTTGCTTTCACCGGTCATGCTAGATTCATCTATTGCAAGAGAATGGCCAGTAATCAAGATTCCATCAGCTGGAACCTGAGTGAAACACCTCAATATTTGTATAGTTAATTTAAGTGATTCAAATCATAGTAAAACTAAATTCATCAGGAATAAACCTCACCTGGTCTCCTATTCTAAGAGGCACAACATCACCAACTACAATATCAAATATTGAGATTTTCATAATTCTACCACCTCTCATGACCTGCAACAATTTCAGATATTTCCATTCCTTTAAACACCAAACGCTAGAAGATAGAAAAATAAGCAATAAAATATTTTCATCACTTTATTGCATACCTCTAATTGTATGTTTTGTTTTTCCTTATTTAAATTTTGAAACTGCAGAGATTGACGGTAATCACTAACAGCTAGAGATAAACAGACAAAAACAATAGTTAGAAAAAAGAAAAATCAATGCTTGGATAAAATAGCACATGGAGTTGAATGAGTGGGCCCAATAGAAGTTTTTCCAGAAATGATGAGAGAGCGGTTCAGTACTGAAGAAAAGTACAAGAAAATAATATCAGCATTGTTTAAAATTCATTTGGAATGCAGGAGGATGAAAGTAAATAAAACATGAAGTCTTTGACATAACCATTTCACAGCCATATAATCAGATGGATACTAACTTTCTAAAACTTGTAACATCCAAACTTTCATACATGGCTACCTTCTGCTAGCAACCATAAAAGCCTTATATTGAAAGAAGAATGAATTTGACACCTGTAACAATTATGACAAGCATAACAGCAAAAGAGATGCTCGCCCCATCATACCATCCATGTGACAAACCCTATGAGGAACAAGAAGTGTGAACAAGATATCAGTGTAAACAGGAAAAGGTCTGAAAAAGAATAAAAGGAGAGGAAGATCTACCCAAATAATGCACTGTGCAAATACTCATAATAGTTACTGATATACAACTTGCATCCTTAGCTTAGTCAAGCTAAAACATAGAAATATAGAGTTGTTTTGTTTTATTTATTAAGGATAGAATAGTATTTTTATTTTCTTTTAGGTTTAGCCTATATATAATCTCTTTGTATTTAGGTTAATCCTATTCTTTTTAGATTATTGTGATAACATCATGCAATATCAATGAAATCATAGTCTCCTCCTCTTATTTTTATATTTCTCTTTCATTTTTTTGGATTGTTTTAACATGGTATTAAAACATGGTTTCATGGAACGAAACTTAATCCCGAGCACAGCTTTCACAGATCCAACTTCAAGACGATATTTGTTTAGTTTTTACAATCTGGTATTTTGTTTTCTTTTCGTTTGCGTTCTAGTCTTCTTTGTTTTTTTAATTATGGCTACTGAAAGAGATGATTCGCTTCAGTCTGTGAGTGTAATGTTAGATGGAAAGAATTATTCGTATTGGAGTTATGTGATGAAAAATTTTATTAATATAAAAAGATGTTAGATATGTTAGTGAAACTTTTGTGATACCTAGGAATATTGATAAGGGTTATGCTGCTTTGATAGAAGCCTGGGAAGCAAACAATACAAAAATTATTACTTGGATTAACAATTCTGTTAAGCATTCCTTAGGTACACAGTTAGCGAAGAATGAGACAACAAAAAAGGTTTAGGATTACCTACAAAGATTATTCATACAATCATATTTTGCAAAGCAGTATCAATTAGAGAATGGCATACAAGCTCTTCACCAGAAAAATATGAGTATTCAAGAATTTTATTCTACCATGACAGATCTTTAGGATCAATTGACCCTTACAGAATCGACAAAATTAAAGGCATGTGGTGCCAGTATTGCTCGTAGAGAACAACGATTGGTAAATTTTTTAACGACAATTTGCAGTGATTGTGAAGGACTTAGAGGTTTAATTTTGCATCGTTTTTCATTGCCTTCTATTGACTCAGTTTTCAATGCGTTATTGGTTGAAGAAATACGTCTCCACTCTTATTCTAAAAAAAGAAATTCTTTCTACTTCTAATCCTTCTGTGCTAGCAGTACCCTCCAAGTCATTCTCTAATAATCTAAATAAGCCTTACACAAGGGTTGTCTTCGACAAGTGCAGTTTCTCCAGGTAGAAAGGTCATTGGAAGGCTCAGTGTCCCAAGTTAAGATAGCAAAATCAAGCTTTGAAGTCTAGCAGCCAGTCACAATTTAATGCTCATAGACCACCTCAGGGCTACAAACCACCACACCACAATATTGCAGCAGTAGTTTCTTCATGTACAGATACTCTTGAGCAAAATGACTTTTCTGGAAAAAAACATATGCACGTTGTTGAAACTGCTCGTTCTATCTTGTTGTCTGCTTTTGTTCCTAGAGTGTTTTGGGGAGAAGCTATTCTTACAGTTATATGTTTGATTAATACAATTTCATCTTATCATAATAAGTTTTTCTCCTTTCAAAAAGTTGTCTGAGCATGCCCGTGATTATTCCATCTTTAGAGTTTTTTATTGTGCTTGTTTTGTTATTCGTTCTCATATAAAACGCGGTAAGTTGTCCTCTAGATCTGCTATTTGTGTCTTTCTTGGTTATGGTGAAGGTTAAAAAAAGTATTGTTTTAATCCAATAACTCAGAAACTTTATGTGTCTCGTCATGTTGTCTTTCTCGAGCATATACCTTTCTTTTCTATTCCATCTATTACTCATAACTTGACTAGATCTGATCTTATTTGTATAGATACTTTTTTTGAAGATTCAGATAGTTTATTGTCTCAAGTTCCTAGTACTTCAAACATCTCTTCTCATGTTCGACCAATTCATAATGATCATTTTGCAGATACTGACATTTTACTCTCCGGTACACCTAAAGCTTCCTTTTCTTTTATAGTCCCTTAAATATAATTTCCAATAATCTATGATAAGTCGGATATTCTACAGGTTCTTTATTTATGTTGTATTTCTTTGGATTGTTTTAGCAAAACACAATAAACAGAAATAATAGAAACCAAGCACACCTCTGTCTTGATTCCCAATCCCAGTGATGCTATAGCAGCTACAATCAAGATGATGAGGGTTAAATCTTGCCAAGCTTCCCAAAGGAACCTCTGCAATTAAAATTAAAGCATGGGGTAAGCAAAATATTGGTAATTAAGAAGAAGATAGCAACTCAAAACCACATATTATACCAAAAAACCACGTCCTTTTTTCTGGGGATATCTATTTGTTCCAAATGTGTTCATACGCTTTATCAAATCATTCTCATCTCCAACAATACCAGTGGCAAGATTGGTTTTCAGCATATTTGACAAGCCTTTAACCTGATTGAGGAAGAGATGACACACTGTAAACAAGTTTACACGTAAAATTGTGTAAAACAAGGAAAGCATATTCACAGTTGACTTACGCCACCACATTGATGCAGAGAAAAAATATTATGATCCCTGGTCATTGAAGCGAGTTCTTCAAGTCCAATTGCATAATCACCTGTAACAGTTGGAGGTGTGGCTGAGGTACCCAACACTAGAGAAGCAAAAAAGAAGTTAATACAAAAAATCTATTTAAATGGAAAACGTACAGCCCCAAAAACTCCAAAACAGCAGACTACAATATGTTCAAAAAAAATCCAGAATCTCCACATATAAACTCATTTGACTACATCAAAGTAAGATTCTGAGCAGTGAGAAGATGATTAAAAAAGTATTAGAGAGCAACATACCAATTTGTTGTTCACCCGCCAACCGAAAGAGTAATGCGGCCTGAAACAACAAATAACTGTTAATCAAGAAATAAGACAGCCTCAAGTGCATGATGAGAAGCTCGCTAATGTTAGAAAAATCACCCTTATAACTTGCGCATGGGATCTGACCATCCTTCTTCTCTGCTCTCTCTCTTCTTCCTTTTTCAAGTCCAAGGTGTACCGAAAACGCCGTGAAGCATTTAACACAAGTGCTGCTTGCTGCAAAAGACACGAACAACTTTAGTTGCAACCCAAGAAAAAACAAATACAAATCAAACTTGCAAGAAAAAATGTCCAAACCTACACCAGATTTGGCATCCATTGCTTAAAAAAGGAATCACCAAGTGGATGAAACCAACAACGAAAATAGAGTTCAACATCAACTCTAAACTCGAAAATGCATTATAATTCCTAAAGGCGAACTTATTCCACATGATAATAAAGGCAGGTATAGTATTCATATTCAAAAAAATAAAAATCTATACATATTCTAACTACATACAAAACCACCTCCCTCTCCCTCTCCATCTATAAACAGTCAATCATCATTCATCTAAATAAATAAACATCATCCAACGCAAACGAAACTCAAAACACCAAATGCGTCATCTATAAACCAGAGATATAAATCCATTCAGTAATGATAATAATAATAACAGCAAACATGCAGACAATGCAGCATTATAATAACAATGATAAAATAACAATGATAAAGAAAAAAATATTCACCCTCCATCGGCGAAGAATCTCGAGAGGAGCGTTTTTGGTGTGAGCGATATCAAAAGGATCGTCGTCGTCGTCGTCGTCAAGTTCAAACTCCTTAATAGGTTGTCCCACCTCCAAGTCATCAGTCTTCCTAGGGGATGCCGAAGACGGCAGCAACCCGTTGGATGAACAGCTGCTTCTCGTGGTCATTCTCTCTTCTTTGGATTTGGCTTCTTCTTCTTCGATTCTCTTCATCTGTTATCTTTGTTAGGACAACAAACACAGAATATACAGAATTTAATGTCGCGTGGAGAGATGGCGCATGAAAATCCCGACGGTTGTTGCAGCGGGAAAAGGATAGGCCACCACCGCCAGCTCCTCAACTCCAAAATATACGTGTAACAAACCAACGCACCGTAAAATCAAATCAGTTAACAAATAAAAATAACGGAAACAGATGAGAGGGTGGGAGAGAGAATGTTGGAGTGATTGGGTGGTGTGAGCGGTAATGTCGGAGGCGTTAGTTACGGAGGAAGTTACTGTTAGGTTTTGTTAGATAGAGAGATTTAACAAACTTGTAACAGAAAGAAAAGAAAAAAAAAAAAACAACAACAACAACGATGATATGATATTAAGTAGTTAAAAAAAGAGTTGGATACGGTAGGTTAGGTTACCATGACGGCAGGGATCGGGTGGTTTTGGTGGCGGGGATAGAAAAATCGGTGGGTTTGGGGAATTAATCGACAGCTCATGGGAAGTGTGTGGGTGGAGAGAGAGCTAGTATTTTGGTTGAAAAACAAACAATAGGAAACTTCCTGGAACCCGCGCGAACCTCTGATAAGTACACTGGTGCTTTGATTTGTTTTTTACTCCCTGTGATTTTAATTGTTCTATTTCGATCCCTAAAGTTTAGCATGTGTTTATTCTTGATCGTGTTTTAGACAGATTGTCCTTGTTGATTGCATTGGTTTCTGTTTTTCAAGGTTTTCTCGAGAAAGGTGGAACCCGGATTGTCTAGGAATGGAGGCTTATGTGAGGGAAGATTGGGATAATTTAAGAGTTAAAAAACAAAAGATAATGTAATGGGAATAATGCAAGAGCTTACAGGATTTTTTTCTGCGAGATAAGCTTTAATTTGAAGGGTTTAATTTAAGAAATAAAGTTATAGGACTAAGATATAATTTCTTAAGAGTTTGGTTTCATGGTCATCTTATTTAATATGAAAAGCATGTTTAAAAGTGTAGTTGCGATTATTTTTTAAAGTTTTTTTATTTGAAAATGTATTAAAATAATATTATTTTTATTTTTTAAAAATTATTTTTGACATCAACATATCAAAATGATCTGAAAACATCAAAAAAATATTAATTTAAAATAAAAAAATAAAAAAAATTAAATTTTTCAAAAATATTTTTAAAATACAAAAACAAATATTCTATTTCATACAACATCTTAAGGGTAAAATTTCTACGAGCTAGTCGGGATGCATAATTTTCATGTAC
>Ga0307515_10006916_pt1 | contig 22541 bp, 21 predicted proteins | sample 17_EM_MG_FD_194513 | JGI IMG/M metagenome (GOLD analysis project Ga0307515, IMG submission 194513) | Populus trichocarpa ectomycorrhiza microbial communities from riparian zone in the Pacific Northwest, United States - 17_EM | ecosystem: Host-associated > Plants > Roots > Unclassified | place...
CCCCTCGCTAGCTGCGCTCTATGTACATAGTAAGGGTGGCAAAAAGGCCACACGTGCTGTACAAACAAATAGAGCAAACATACTAAGTAGAGCATATGAAGGGCGGGCCATCCGCCCGACCCTAAACACGTATCACCGCCCTGCGGCAATAATCATATACTCAACACAACCCCCTGACGCAAGGCGGCAACCCCCTGAGTTATGCGTGAAGTCCGAGCATGGCACGGAACTTGTCGAACTTGATGCGGCCAAGTGGCTTGGTGAAGATGTCGGTGGGGTTCTCATCTCTGGGGACATGGGACACTGCGATCATCTTCTGTTTGACTTGTTCACATATCCAGTGGTAAGCACGGTGAACATGCTTCATAGTGCTTTGGTGTTCGGGATGTTTCAGAACCTGGATGGCCGACTTGTTGTCTACGAGGAGTGGGGACGGGCGCGTCATATCGTAGCCGAGTTCGTCGAGGAGGTACCGCGTCCATATGATTTCGCAGCCGACCTTTGAAGCGGTGGTGTACTCTGACTCGGTGCTTGATAGTGACATGTGCGGTTGAAGGTGACTGCCCCACTGTGTCGCGCCTCCACCAATACAAATGGCGAAACCGCCAGTCGAGTGGCTGTTGTCAGGGTTCCCGCTGAGGTCGGCATCAGAGAATGTGGTGAATAGATCCGGTGACGATTGCCGTGAGTAAACCATCCTCATGTTGATGGTGCCCTTGAGGTATCGAAGGACCCGTTTAGTGGCGAGCCAATGGTCCATGCCAGGGTTCTCGACGAACCGACAAAGCACTCCGATGGTGTAAGCAATGTCCGGGCGCGTAGCGATGGCGAGGTATAGCAGCTTCCCGATGAGCTCACGATAGGGGTAAGTCTTCATTTCCGCTTGTCGTTCGGGTGTGTCCGGTGACATGCTAGTCGACAGCTTGTAGTTCTCCTGCATGGGTGTGTGTACGACGTTGCAGTCTGACATGCCAAACTGTTCGAGTATTGACTCGATGTATCCGGGCTGTGACAGGCTGATGGACCGGTTGGGGCGATCGCGCTCGATTTTGATCCCAAGGATCGAGGTTGCGGGGCCTTGATCGTGGATTTTGAATCGAGAAGCGAGGTCGGACTTGACCTTTCGGATGGCGTCGCGTGAGTTTGATGCTATTAGCAAGTCGTCCACATGGATCAGTAATATAATCTTCACGTTGTCGTGCCTGTAGATGTAGACTGAGTAATCGCAGTCAGTGCGCTCGAAACCGATCTCAGTGAGTACCGAATGAAGTTTCAGCGCCCAGATCCGTGGGCCTTGCTTAATCCCATAGAGGCCCTTCAGTAGCCGCAGAACCCATTTCTTCGGGTCCTCTCCCAGGGCCGGCTCTCCATCCACCTCGAGTCCCTCCGGGACCTTCATATAAATTTCCCTATCAATATCCCCATTCAGGAACGCCGTCGAAATATCGACTGTCTCGAGCTCCAAGTCCTCGATCGCGGCCAGTGCAATGACAGCGCGCATTGCTGCCATTCGGGCCGTGGACGCGAATACCTCCCCATAGTGTATCCCGGCGATCTGGCTGTATCCCTGAGCTACTACCCGGCCCTTGTACTTATCGACAGAGCCATCTGGCTTTCTTTTCACCTTGAATACCCATCTGCTGCCGATCGCGCGCTTGCCGGGTGGCAACTGGACCAGTTCCCAAGTCCCGTTCGTGACATGCGCCTGGAGCTCCGCATACGCCGCCTCCAGCCACTTCTCGGCATCAGGGCGTGCCATGGCTTCAGCCAGGGTCCCTGGTTCGGCCAGTCCGGCCGTGGCAAGAGCATAATCCATGGCCGCAAGGACAGGTACGATGACGTCTTCTGCCGACTCGGCGCCGTAGGCGTCCTCGGCTTCGGCCAGGGCACCCGGGCGGCGGGCCCTGGATGCACGCTTTGGTGGAAGCTGTTGGGTGGCTGGGTGGTGCTCGAAATGGGACGTGAGGTTCCTGGTTTCAGGGTTTGGGCGCGGCTGTTCAGGTAGGTCAGCAGGCGGTGCGGGTGGAGGGACGGGTGCGGGTGGAGGGACGGGCTGAAAGCAAGGGACCAGACGCGGCAGGGTGTCCGTTGGTTCGTCAGGTTCGCAGTCGTCGGGCGGTCGGGGGATGCTCAGGGCTTCCAGGGTGGGAGGGGTAGGTGCTGTCGTTTCGGCCGGTGGCGACGGGTCAATAGACTTGTCGATGGCTGACAGCCCAGGCTTCCGAAAAGGAAATACCGACTCTCGGAAGACGGCACTGTCGGATATGATTTCCTTACGTGCCACCGGGTCCCAGAAACGCCAGGCCTTGTAGTCAGTGGGATAGCCAATGAATATACATTGCGCCGCATGTGGGAGGAGCGCCCCGTGCTGATCTTTCTGTAAGTGCATGTACGCCAAACACCCAAAGGGTCGGAGGCAGTCCACCGAGGGCCTCGTCCCATAGAATAGTTCGTACGGTGAGCGATTCGTCACTGACGACAGAAGTCTGATTTTTCCGAAAAGGAAATGTGTTGCGGCGTCTTCCCACCACGTTCGCGTCAGCCCTGACTGCGACAGGGCGGTGGTGATGCCTTCGGCAAGGGTCCGATTCAGTCGTTCGGCAACCCCAAGTTGCTGCGGTGTGTCGCGAACGGAGTGCTCCCGCCGAATCCCAGCATCAGTCAGGTACCTGTCAAGGTTGCCCGACACATATTCACCTCCCTTGTCATCGCGGAGAATCCCAATTCGCCGCCCGGTGATGTTCTCTGCCCATGTTCTATACTGTTTGAACGCGGCGAAAACGTCAGATTTCTTTGTGATGAAGTATACTGCAGGGAAACGCGAGTAGTCATCCACGAAAGAAACCCAATAGACATGGCCGCGACGACTCTGAGTCGGTACCGGGCCGTGTACGTCGGAATACACCCGCTGGAGTGGGGCTTCGGCACGCGCCGCAGTGTGTGTGTGTGGGGTGCACGCGTGAGCTTGCCGTTGACGCAATCTTCGCAGAAATCCCCATGTGGCTGAGTACCCGTCACCCGTTTTGGAATTCCGTTGACAGATCCGGCCCGCATAAGGTGATGGACTGTTGGGAAAGGTAAATGGTTCAGGCGCGCGTGTAGCTCTTCCATTGAAATGTTAACGGACTCGGCCCGAGGTGCCACCTTCCAATCCAAGTAGGCAAGGTCATTGGCCCGGATTGTGGCCGTGAACTCAATGGCGCCGGTGTGCCTATTGATCCACTTGTGCTTTGGGTATTCCGTGATCTCAGAGTGGGTGTCACGGCGTTCCTTGGCGAACTTATTTGCAGAGAATAGATTCACTGAGAGGCTAGGGACGAATAGGGCATTGTCTATAGAGACGACATAGCCGAGATTGGACAGGAAATCTATAGAACCCAGACCCGAAGAATAGATAACTTTTCCATCTGCCAGACGGACCGGGCGCCGGTCTGCCGTCAGGCTTCAAAACGCGGAACGATCTCCGCTCATTGAGCTGGAGGCCCTTGAATCGCATAGCCAACCGTCAGCGACACGCGACTCGTTGGAGAGGAAAAGTGTAGCTACCCCTGCGGTCTCATGGGTCTTGTCGGCACTGGTAGTGGTGGTGCCGACGTTGGAGGCGGTTGCGTCGGTGGCGTTGGCGTTGGCCCTGCCCTTCCCCCTTCGGTTTTTGCCGTAGCCGTTGTTGCTGTTGTTGTAGCCACCATTGCCGGCGTTCTTCCGCTTGGTGACGAACTGCTGGATCGCCTCCCGGTGCGGGCAATTGCGCTGGATGTGCTCCTTGTCGCCACACGCGAAACAGCCAGCACCAATGAAAGTGGCGTGTGCCTGCTCCACCCCGGAGTCGGTGAGCTTCTTGCTGGTGTTGAAACGGAGCATAGCCGCAGCGGCGTCCGCCAGGGTCAGGTCCTTCTGCGTGGTAAGTGAGGTACGGACTGGGTCGTCGTGGGGGAGGGCGCTAAGCAGAGTGAATAGGACCAGCTCCCTGCCGCGTTCTTCCGTTGACTGAGTCGCAGGGGTGATGCGTTCGACTTTGTCGTAGCCCGCCTCGACACGCCGGTAGATGGCTGTGTAAGACTCGGAGGGGGATTTGCGGAGGGCAAGGAATTGCATCCATGCTTCGTGCCGTTGGGAGGCATCGCGCTGCTGGTGGTAGGCGCAGATCCTGGAATAGAGCTTGTAGACAGGATGGCCGGCCTGCCGGTGTTTGAGTACGGCCTCGCGGTGGAGTTTGCCGGCCGAGGCCATTAAACATCCAAGGACAACTCGTTCCGACTTTTCCCATTGGGCGATGTCTGCCTTGATCGCTTTTACCTCCTCAGCAGTGGCTGTTGCCAAAGCAACGGCAGGTGCTGTGGGGTCCTGGTAGGTACCGTCAGTCTGCTTAGCAGGCGTGATGATGCGGGCATGGTCCTGGGTACCGGTGAGGTACGCCATGACCTGCATATCCCAGTCAGCGAAGTTCTCCTCTGTGAGGATCGGGATGCCGGCGTGGGAGCCATGGGCGACGGTGGTAGATTCCGTATCGGACATGGGGGGTGACGGTTTTAGACGCGGGTGAGTTCTTCTAGCTGTTTAGTATGTAGCAGCAGGGAGCGCAGGGCTCATAACCTTTTGAACTAGAGCAGCGAGTGAGCGGGCGAAAGAACCGTGAGTGTTCTGTACATAGAAGTAGCGTACCTAGAGCAGCGAGTGAGTGGGCGAAAGAACCGTGAGGATCTTTCGCCCCCTCACTAGCTGCGCTCTATGTACATAGTAAGGGTGGCAAAAAGGCCACACGTGCTGTACAAACAAATAGAGCAAACATACTAAGTAGAGCATATGAAGGGCGGGCCATCCGCCCGACCCTAAACACGTATCACCGCCCTGCGGCAATAATCATATACTCAACATAGTGGACATCTTTCGCTGCCTTCAACCACGAAATAACTTTCATGAGATCTTGTCTACGACCAACGATTATAGCCAGGCCCTCGCGCATCTATCCATCTCCTACGGCTACCCCTCTCTCCTCCGTCACCTCGTCGAATGGGGCATCGATCTCGCTATTTCCGATATTAATGGTCTCACTGCGCTTCACTGCGCCTTTATGAAGGGAGATCTGGACAGCGTGCGCATTTTGCGACGATGGGGTGCATCTGAAACCGTGACGGATAACTGGGTCGAACTCCTTCGGACCTGCAGCCAGAAGGATGCGGTTCGGCCATTGACTTTGACCCCGAGGTCGCTGCTGGGTTGGACACTGAAACGTGCCTGGAAGAAAATGATATTGATTGAGCAAGTGGTACTAGAAGAATAACTCAGCACATTCGATTCGAGCGACGATAACAATTCGGGGTACAGCCAATCGGATTTCGGAGGAGATGTCGCCAGAGAATGTATTCACTGGTGGTAATGAGGGAGGTAAGGGAGGTGGAGGTGGACCCAGTGGAAGTGGAGGCGGTCAAATTGCGTCAAATTCTAAGGAGCCAGCGATCAGGATTGTGTACTAATTGCTCCTGAAGAGAAACAAGTGGGAGAAGAAGAATGATGGCGACCGAATACTCTTCGATACACTCTATGACGCTGCCATCAGCAGTATCTCCAACAAGCTCCACGAGGCCAGATTGCTGACCCCTCCGCCCATCCAGCATCAAGGCCCGCCTGTGCCGGTGTCCATAACCCAGCCGGGCATTGCTCAACCGCCACACAATAACGTCATACGGAAAAATAAAAGTCGCCTACTCTCCCGATGGGCGGCACATCGTCTCTGGATCTGATGACAAGACGATCCGAACCTGGGGTGCCGATACTGGTGCTGCAACCCCCCCAACAACCTGCAGATGGGTGGCACCGCTTAGGTGGTATCTGCTATTCCCTTCGTCCCTGTTAATCCTCGATCCCCTTCACGAATGTCACCTGTCGAATGCATCGCTCCAGTGTGCGTAGGACCCCCGCCTCTCGTGTTTGTGCGTCAATCGTCGGTATAGGACCACGTAGCATCACCCGAATGGCTAGATATAAAATGGGTTACTGTTACTGTTTAGGAAATATTCATGGCATAGCTCCCGCACCACCAACAGCGAGTGAACGCGTACTACCAGTGTGTCCTGAGGCCTCACTGTTGTTAAGACCAAGTGCACAGCCGGTTGCTCACCAGCGATGTGGTTCCAAGTCTCACCTGGCAGCAGCGTCCCGATGGTCAATGCAAAACATTCAACCCAGCGTATTGGTAGCACCTTTGGATGTACCACTGCACGGTGCGCACGCTGTCTGGGGTCCCTCTTCGTATCAGCGCAATGAAGCGTGTAGAGACTGTTGACGTCGGAAACCACGAAGTTTGTGTCCCTCGACGGGATGATGGAGCAGAGACGGATGGGGATGGTCAGACGCGCTCAGTTGAGAGCGGTGAGCATCACCAGCAACACCGGGGAGAATTCCGATAGCTTGAGAGAGTCAGGTTTGCGGCCTCTTTCAAACAGGGCAGGCATATTCTCGATGCGAATATTAACTGTTGGGTCTGTGGGATCTTTCCATTGCTCCTAGCCGACCAGGGCAGGAACGCAGCGACGGCAAATGGTGTCCAAATGGTATTGTACAGGGCAAAGCAAGCGAGATGCGAGGTAGGGTGTTGGAGCTAGTCGGTGCTAGACTCAGTGTAGCAAACTCTAGATGTATTATGTACCTAAACAGTGTTCTACGCTACTTGGTCAGAAATGTATATAGTAACAGCAATACGGAGAATGGACTTACAGACTCGGTGCGTGAACAGCAAACTGAGTCTAGTAAGTCCGTTGACGAGCAGGTTTATACTAGATTGCCCATAACAACACGTACAGGAACAGGCACATTACGATTATCCATGGATTAACGGAAGGGAGGGAGTGCCCGCATAAAAGAAACGCGTACCAGAACGCATTAATTGATATTATACCTAGGCGAGGCACGGAGCGCCTCTTTCCGACAAGGGGCCGCCAAAGAGACCGCTTTGACACGGGCCCTGGGGGTTTACGTGACGCAAAACGGCGATAACAATTATTATCTTTTTGGCACGTGGCTGGCAGGACCTGATTAGCTAGACTGCACTGTGCGCATATGAGTTCTGTGGTGTAGTAGTGTACGAGAGACGGCTATCCGCAAATGCCTCGAATAACACTTAGGGCATATATGTCGTTCATTTTTGCGCAGTATGTATAAAGGGGTCAAGCCTATCCTCCGTCATGAGAGTCTCGTGGGGAATCCATTCAGGGCACCAGTTGGGGAGTACTTGGATGGGCGGATCAGCGGGGAAGTTGCTTTCCAGCCTTAATACATCCAACCCTTTTAATTTATTCTCTTAGACGACAAGTTATTCAAGGAACATTTCTTCGCTTCACGCCCCATTTTTTCCCAATCTCATTCTCTGCTGAATATTCATCACGATTCCATACAGCTACATATATAGTACTCGACTTAGTCCTATGATTAACATCTTAGCCGTCGTGGCAGGACCTGTGGTCTGATTCAAACTCCGAGGAACCGTCTTCCTCATGACCACACTCCAAAGGGAGCACTGATACCTTTTTTTACTAATGAGGAAGGTGGGACGATTAAGTAGTTTCCCTGGGTGGTTGCTTGATTATTGTGCACACGATCGCCGTATATATCCGAGCGCACAAGTGCGGTCATGAATCAAAGGCTGGAGCTTGAATACTACTGTACTTCCTTCTTTGCAAGCAAATCGAATGTCTGATCTGTTTGGGTTTACCTTACCCAATACAGCATGAGAAGCAGGTGGTGTTTTATTTGGTGCCGAACCATCACCGGACTGCGACTGCGTTTTCCAGTCGCGTAACGCGTCCTTGCGCGATCCATTTACTCAGGAGATAGATAAATATCGCACTTAAACTCCGGCCAACCTTTGTGGAGGAGTGGCGCAGTGCCATGGACTTCAACTTGCAAGAAGAATGTCAGAATATCATTAAGGTCGGCTCGTACGCGATCCCGGGAGAGATCAACGTGTCTTCTTTGGATCCTGGATCCGTTGATTCCATCCTCGAAGGTGGGCCCTCTGGTTGAGCTTGGGAGTTGGCGAGACTTGTTGACAATGTCTTGCTCGAAAGACGCGATCGAGGCTCTGGCAAACTCACCTGAGAATATCACGGACCCAAATGTGTTTGATGTGTACCGAAGTTACCTGAAGTGCGCGAAAATTTGGTGTTCCGTCCGACCCTAAGCGTTTACCTGTTTACACAGATATTCGGCTAGCCTTAATGCAGGCGTGATGAATAAGCTACATGACTCCCTGTCCTCTATGATGAGTGTAGAGATAGAAGCCGCCGCCCGTGATATGGATTCGGACGATCATCACGTCTTCACAGCGCACAAAACCCCTCTTGAGATGTATGCGTTCCTCATCAACTGGGTCTCCAGCGCCGCCGAAGCTGTGAAGACCCAGGGTGAAGAAGATGCTACAGCCTCTAAGCCCAAAGTATGCAAGTCCTTTCAACAGTTGCTCTTCATCCCTTAAGGTCTTCTAGAGAGGACGCGCACCTAAAACCACTGCGACTTCAAGAAACGCAAAAAAGAAAAACGCCTGGAGCTGGGCGGATCAAATCCCTGCGACACTGGCCCTTTTAACCCGTGTTCTAAAGCTTAACACGTCGCGGTTATGGACAAGCACTGCTGAGCGTGACATTTTCATCTCGTACGCTCCGCATATACTACATCTTATCTTCCTCTAACTTGTTTTCAGCTGCGTGACTCGTCCGGCCTACTATGTGGCCGAAAATGAGGTGTATTTGAAGACAGAGAAGATCAGGCTGGCGGTCTACAAGGTCATATGCTTGGCTGTGAAGAACCACGGTCACGGATTCGCTGCCCAGATCCAGATGATGCAAGGCCTCCAGTATTTCGAACATTTGTCAGAACCGATGGCAGAAATTCTCAACGTTCTCGAGAATGAATTTGACCACACGCATCTGGCAGACGACATTCTTCGGTAAGTCTTCCCATCGGTGACGGATGACAAGCGGACTGAATGAATGCGCAGGGAGGTCGCCAAAAAATCTTTTAACAGTCAGGATACGAAGGTGCCCCGAAATTACTCTCGCTTTCTGATTCGTTTGGGTGAATTGTCACCACGTCTCATCCTCAAGCGAATCAGTCTACTCCTGGCCCACCTTGATAGCGACGTCCGTTCCCGACTTGCGCTCACTCGGCCTTGACTTACCGACCCCGCAGGCATATCCCATGCGAATGGCTATCGTGGAGAACATCGGACATCTGATCAAATACCTCACTACTTCTGAAGAGGAGAAGCGCGACAAGAAAATCAACAGTCTGTTTGACCTTCTCTTCGAGCGTCTCCTCGATCTTAACAGTTACGTCCGGGCCAAAGTCTTCAACGTAATCATCAAGCTCTGCGAGTGCGTCCATCTCTCTTCAGATCTACAACCGTGTGAGTTGACCGTCCGTAAAGCCTTCTTCACCAGTTCCCCAAGCGCCGGCTCGAGATCACCGAGTACACCGCTGGGGCGTTAAATGACAAGAGCAGGTCTGTGCGGCGCTATGCCATCGCGCTTCTGACAAAACTGACCCTCACGCATCCTTATGGTGTCATCCACGGAGGATATCTCAATGTAAACGAATCGCAGGAACGATATCGTGAAGTCGTTGCTGAACCCACCTCCTTGGAGCAGCGGCCTGTCGAAGAGGGTGCCCCTGTCGAAGAAGAAGAGGAGGGAGAGGAGGGAGAGGAGGAGGATGAATCGGCGATCCTCAAGGATCCAGGCGTTACAGTCGATGGAACGGTCAGTTCCGCGAGGACCAGAACTTCCAAGGGGTCTACCAGCTTTCCAGCCTGGCTCTCTCCCGTTCGACCACGTGCTGAGGATCCCGTCATACCGGTCCGACGAGAATGCCAGGTCGTCCTTTATATCAACTTCAAGGAACTATCTTCTGTTACGACCCGGAAGAGCCTTGTCATCCCGTCGACTGTCAGTGTGAGGACCGAGGATTACTACGTTGAAGGGGAGGTCGTGCACCTCTCTATGCGAGTGTTCGGCGCAGACACCCAGAGTGAATACAAGTCCGTTTGCAATGAATGTAGCAAACGGGAGGGGAAGAAGAAAGGAAACCCGAGCCTCATTGACTTTTATGCTGCGAGCAACGTCATCAAAGCATCCAATGATGGGATGGTTCAAGTCAAGTTCCAGTTCTCCTGTTCTCCGGAACACCAGAGCCCGAACGAAAGCGCATATTCGTGAGTCGGCTTCGGCGATTCAAGACCTGAACTCATTTCGTACAGGCTCGAAGTCATGCTGGTGGAGAACCAGCACCAAGGACACCTGGCCCCTTCGCAGAGAGTTGTTGCGGCTTGTCGTCTTCCATGGCCTTTCAAGGTGGGGAAGCCGCAACACGGCCAAGGCACCCCTGCTGGCCCTGCGGGTGGCACTGTACCCGAAGCTAGTGTCCCCAGCGGACGATATCATATGGCTGTTGATACACCGACACCTCGTGCTCGCGTTGGAGCAGAGCCGGGGGTTCCTACAGTGGAAACATTGATACCACCATCGCCAGAGTCATCTTCGCTCTCCGAGGGAGAGTACAAAGGGGTCCTTTCCTCGCCTAGTTCCAATACTCAAGCACCGTCGGCCCACGACCCCCGCGCTAAAGAGGTTGCAGGATCTAAGCAGCGTAAACGGGATCGAGTTGAGGCTGGTTTGGATGACGGAGACCCACAGAACTCCACTGAGGGACGTCGGGTGCGACGTGTCCCTAATACTGGTCCCGCAGGGCCCTGTGCTTCCGCGGCATATCAGTCTCCCACAGCGCCGCAGCTGGACCCACTCCTGCGCCCTGTACAAGGACACCAAAGCTCGCCTCGACCTGTTGAGTCAACCTGTACTGTCCTCTGTTCTGTGAACCCTCGTAAAGGTCCAGTGTCTGGAGGGACCGAAGTATGGTTGGCCGTGGATGACCTCCCCACGACTTTCACACTATACGCCAGATTCGGCACCCAGGTTGTGGCGACAGTGAGCCCAATATTTCTTCCATTACTACTCATCTAATTTGCATATTAGGCGGTTCAGAATTCGAATACGCTGTCATGTATACTTCCCTCTGCAAGTCAAACCGGTCGTGTGAAGGTTACACTATCCCGTTCAGCCTATCATGGGGCTCCTGAGTATGGAACGAGCCTTGCTGAGTTCGAGTACCATAGCAATGAAGAGCCGCTGTGAGTCTGGGTACCGTTCTCCATTCACTCATTTAATTGCTTCCACAGTATTGCAACTCTATTGCGCATGGAGGAGAAAGGGCGGCCCGAGCAAACTCTCTCGATTCGGGCCGTACTCTCAATGCTACAAGGAGACCACGCCCCTAAGGACTCCAATAATTCAATGCTTGCGTGCCAAGTATGACTTCGAACAGCTGCATACAGGCAGCAGCGGCGGGTTTAATCTAAGCGCATGTGCAGCTCGCTTAATTGTCGTGTACTGTAAAAGTCATCTCATTCTAAAGGGTAATAATAGAAGAGCCTTTGATCTACATCACATGCAGCCCTTGTCAAAGGACTAGACGCAGCTCAGAAGGGAAAGAACCGTGAAGATTTCTCCCCTGAACTGCACGCTATGAATACAGATAAGTTACACTTTCACATGCCCATGCACGATGTGGGGAAATGGGGAATGACCAAACAGAATACAACAACATACGTAAGCGTTGTGATGACGAAAGACTATGCGCACGCCGCTTTGTATGCAAGGCGAGAAGATCAAGAAATAACTATTGTGTGAGTTTGCTGTACGCCAGACCGATGATAAAAGGAAATGTCAGCAGTGCTAGTAAGGGCGACTGAGTCTAGGGGAGGGCGGGTTTGAGTCCTTGGACAAAAGCGACGTGAAGCAGCAAGAAAACGTGAGTTTTGAGGTTGCCATCGTCACCACGACCAAGCACTCGAGACCCCTAACTCCATTCACCTCGCCTGATTGGAGAGGGGAAGTGATACTCCAGCTCCCATGCTATGAGGAGAATCACATTGTCCTATCACTGCTATGTAAGGCATTCTTGGGGTCCAGGAGATCAAGGGGCCGATCCCTGCGACGTTTCAGGTTGGGGTGAAGGAAGAAGAGTTGGTGTCATAATAGGATAACGTACATCCAGACAGTTACTCCGTGAATTCTCTTCCTTAACCTTCACATTCATTTGACCCGACATGTGAGGGAAGCATATAAAGAACAAGTCTGTCTTTGTCTTCGAACCTCAGACCTTGTCGCGCCGGTGCAAAATACGTCGCAGGCCCACGATGGAATCAAATGAACTACCCAGTGCTACCATCACTCCTAACGACGACCCACTCTGCTCGCTTCAACCCGCAGGTACCGACGAACAGCCCTTCCATGGTGTTGCGTTGATGGGTACTCGCCCGATCCCCCCGCGTCCGCTCAAGGGACGTTTACGCGGCCCGGAATGATCCAAGGAGACCATTTACCAATTCCCTCCTCTCAGTCAACATGCCAATTGGAAGCGGCGCACCTTCCAAAGTGTATAGGCACCTTCTCGACATCGATTGACGTGCAATCCTATTCCAATATCATACCCCAGTATTCTACACACAAACATATATCCCAACCGCCTGGCCAAAGCAGTCCCTCGCAGCGATTTCAGCATGGAAACGCGTCGCAACCCTTTGCGGTGACCATATGTCGAGCAACCGCAATTTATACGCCAATTCACAGCTATCAACGACCTCCAAGACTGGCAGCAGAGCGTCTCCCTGCCTTAAGGCAGCCTAGGCTCTCATCCGCGGTCCCAAGCGCGGATCGAATCGGGCCTCGTAGGTGTTTCCCTTTGCGGAAGTACCTTAATTGGTCCGCCACCAGAGGCTGCAACTACAAGCCTTCTCGTTGACGAGTCAGAACCGCAGGTCACCAGTCTACCCCCAAGGTAAGGTGGCGGTTGCCTATAGAGTACCATTCCTGATGAAATTTACAGTGCCGTACAGTGAAGTAGTAGCCAAATGGATGATCTTCGGCAGCTTTTCGGCATCATCTGATTTCAGCGCTGAAGTTCTGTAATCACACAAATAGAATTACTTGAACATTTAAAGTACATGGGTGAGGCTTCAGATTTTTTGAAGCACGACAAGGTGGTAATCGAGGCCGGCTTGTAGCACCCAAATAGACGGCCTGGAAATGTGAGAGAAATTGAATTTCCAGTCTCAGAATACATTTTAATTAGAGTCAGTAACTACATTGAGAAGTATCTTCTATCGTTGTCAATTAATCCTGTCCCTCCACAATCTCGATGGACTCTAATTCTTTGGTAGATTGTACCTTGAGAGCCTTCAGCTCATCATCTAAATGCTGCCACGGCTTCTTGCGTGCTTTCCAACAATGGGATTGGGGGGTCGCTTTGGTTTTGGCACCCCTTGGGCTAATTTATCAACGCTGCGTCGATCTCCCATGCCAGAATCTCCACGGCGCACGTCCCTTTGAAAAAAGAATTCGCTTCCTCTATTTTTTCCTCTATTTTATTTCTCTCTTCCCTAATTTCCTTCCGCTTTGCTTTCTCGTCTTCTGCCTTGTACGTCTACGTCTTCAGCGGCTTGTTTTGTGATACCAGCCGCATCACGCTCAAACAATACATAAAGAAGACGAGAGATCACAAAATTGATCATGTGGAATAGCAGAGGTTTAGACCCCGCTCCACTTGCGCCACCCCCCGTTCAACTTTGCACTTGAGCTTGGTCACGATTGAGGGCCGGCGAACCTCCCACTTTCGGTGGACAACAATATTTCAACATGGGAAAATACATTATGAATTTTCTTCAAATCTCTACAGAAGGTTGAGCCCGTAGCCCTACTCTCCTTCTGGAGACAGGAAACGCCGCGTGGTTTGGGTGTGGTCGTCACACGGAAATCGTCTGTCGACGTATGAAGCTCTTCATAAGATTACGAACACGATTACGAACACGGCCAGCCCCACGACTCGACTTGTCCCATTTTTTCAAAGCTCAAAGTCTAAACCAACCATGCACAAGAATGTTCTTCAAAGTAGTAGGGACACGAGCACCCCAGCCGGACGCAAAGATGAGTTCTGGTCATTCCCGCCGCCGCCTCGGTCGCCACCGCCACCGCCGCTGAGGGAGGTCTTGAAGCAGTTGTGTTGTTGCAGGGGGGTTCCCCCTGGTCACAGGCACAGGCACCACTGCCACTGCCACCGGTGCCGCCGCAACTGCGGCCGGTGGCGCTACAGGCGCGAGCGGAGGCGCGCGCGCGGGCAGAGGCATGGGGGTATGTAGCGCCCCAGGCGGTGGCACGGATGGAGGCACTGGCACAAGCCTTGGGGGCAGGCGTGTGGCCGGTGAAGGCCCATACATTTACCTATGCCGATGTATTGGCAGATTCGAAACTCATGCACCTCATTTACTCTATACCCGACTATCGTCTTATACTTGCATGTCATCTATACCGCCGCCCACACACTGCACAAAAAAATTGGTGGTTGATCCAAATTACTACACCCATCACCCGCCTTCCACCAGAGTTGCTCCGTCAAATTTTACTCTTTATCATCGACGAAGCGAGCGATTCACCTTTGGCGTTGATGCTCGTATGTAAACATTGGTATGACATCGTCACTGGTATTTGGGCATCTCTCAATCTGGGCACAACAACCCCCAAGGATGCTGTCACAACCAAGTTGAAAAGGAACCAATTGGTTTTGGATGTAGTAGTTGATACGGAGATCGACCGTGGCCATTCCACCCCATCAGAGGGTGCTTACCAGGCTATTTTCGCTGCCATTGAAGCAACCGACCGATGGCGAAGCTTCGTAGTCGAGACCTTCCCACCACAGGCCGACTTTCCTGAACACCTCGTGAACAGCGGACTCCAACAATGCTCGGATGCTGTCATGGACCGCATCAGAACATTCAGGATCAAGTGCGCTTGCGAGACGTCACCCCTCCTCGACCGTCTTTTGCGCATTCTCGGCAAATCAACCAGTCGAGAGCTTACGACAGTGGAAATAAATTCACCGAATGTGATATCATTCCTTGCTCCTACCTATTCCACAATCTTCCATTCCGTCAAAGTGCTCTCCCTCTCCTTCGATACCCCGGGGCTGCGCAACCCAGTTGACCTTCTACCTCACCTACATCAACTGGAATCCCTTACTGCCTCTCATATCTCCTTCCCCAATGATGTCGACTTACCGTTTGTTCACACACTCCGTCATCTCAGCCTCCGAGGTGTCTCCATTCAGTGGATGAGTGGCAAGACCTTTCATGCTCTCGAGAGTTGCACCCTTCTCCTTCCACGTCATCGCCACATTCAGCACGCATTCAGCACCACCCTCCCGAACTGCAAGCACTTGACATTCCAAGGCTATCCTCTCGACGTGCTTGATGGCGTCTCAGCACCCAAGGTTGATCACCTCTCTGTGACGTGTTCCTCTTCTTTTAGCCTGCGGGGAACTTGGGAACTAGTTCAGTTTTCTAGTCAAGCCTTACGACAGAGCCGACTTTCACCACGAATACTCCATCTCAGTATCGGGGCTACGAGTGGAGCTTGGAGAAAAGCATTAGCGTTCATGCCAGATTTGGAAGAGCTGGTGATTGAGAATGCACGACCTTCTTCACTTGGAGCAAAGGTCTTGCAGTCACTCGTCGTACACCCAATCCATACACACAATAGCGGTACTACTGCCACCCCTGGGGGTCGGAATGCGCCACTGTGCCCATCGCTTAAGCGTCTTGGTCTCCGATATCGTCGCTGGTTGCGACCAAATGAGCCTTTTAACTTGATTCCGGGGTTCAGATCCATTATCCTATCAAGGCAACGGTCAGAGTTCCCTCTGCAGAGCTTCCAAATATGGATAAGGAGTGATGAAAAGGACCCACTGGAATTGGTTGATGGATTATCGATTAGCCTCAAGGGATTTGAACGCCTGATGGATGCCAGTGCAATTAGCGTGCCACAGGCGATGGCTAGCAAATTAGTGGAGAACATGGAGAAGCCTTCTGGGAAGTCCTCTACCACCCTCCCTCAACGACTGCTGCCACCCCAGCCGCTGCTGCCTCCGCCAAGAACTCCTCCTCCGGTACCACCCCCTCTGCCCAATCTACCTTTACCACCTCCCCGTTTGCCCAATCCTGTCTCCTCACGGAGTCTGACCGTGCTTGTCAAACACCCGTACGACGACCAAATGTACAAGGAGATCAACCTCATAGAAGGCGAATTTATCTACGACGTTGAGCAATTCGACGATAAGTGGTGGAGGGGCACCACGGTGGACGGTAAAAGGGGGGTTTTCCCTGCCAGTCATGTCGAGGAAAGTGCGACCCCCGATGAGACTGAAGTACCACCGCCCCTACTTCCCGTGAGACCAGCTCCGAAGATCAGAATTCCGACCGCCTGGCTCTCTCTCGTTCGACCACGGGCTGAGGATCACGTCATACTGGTCCAACGAGAATGCCAGGTCGTCCTTGATATCAACTTCAACGAACTATCTTCTGTTACGACCCGGAAGGGTCTTGCCATCCCGTCGACTGCCAGTGTGAGGACCGACGATCACTATGCTGAATGGGAGGTCGTGCATCTCTCTGTGCGAGTATTCGGCGCAGACACCCAGAGTGAATACAGGTCCGTTTGCAATGCGTGTATCAGATGGGAGGGGGAGAAGACAGGAAACCCGAGCATCGTTGACTTTTATGCTGCGAGCAATATCATCAAATCATCCAATGATGGGATAGCTCAAGTCAAGTTTGGGTTCTCCTGTTATCCGAAACACCAGAGCCCGAACGAAAGCGCATATTCGTGAGTCGGCTTCGGCGATTCAAGACCTGAACTGATTTCATACAGGCTCGAAGTCGTGCTGGTAGAGAACCAGCGTCAAGGACAACTGGCCCCTTCACAGAGAGTGGTTGCGACTTATCGTCTTCCGTGGCCTTTCAAGGTTGGGAAGCCGCAACGTGGTCAAGGCACCCCTGTACCTGAAGCTAGTGGTCCCAGCGGACTACGACATATGGCTGTTGATACACCGACACCTCGTGCTCGTGTTGGAGCGGAGCCGGGAGTTCCTACAGTGAGACCATTGATAGCATCATCGCCAGGGCCATCTTCGTTCACCGAGGGAGAGCACCAAGGGGTCCCTTTCGTGCCTAACTCCAATGCTCAAGCTCCGTCAACCCGCGACCCCCGCGCTAAAGAGGTTGCAGGACCTAAGCAACGTAAGCGGGATCGAGTTGAGGCCGGTTTGAATGACGGAGACTCTCAGAACACCACCACTGAGGGACGTCGGGTGCGACGCAGGCACGAGCAGGGGAACCAGATCCATCATCCGGCACCGGATATCGACCACCAAGACGCCCCTGAAGTCGTCCAACGTTATGAAGGCAGCACATCTAGTTTGCCACCACTTGCATCGCCCCCTGTACCGCCTCAGAACGCAAGCTCGAGTTCTGCTCCACTTGATGCGATCAAGCCCCTTAACCAGCCTATTGCCCCGCCGAGGACAGAGGGAGAATCCGTTCCTACCCTTACGGAAGTGAACCTTGAATCCGGATCCATCACGGGTGGTGCGACTATCTGGCTCCAAGGAATGGATTTCCCGGCCCTCTTCCCTCTGTTTGCGAGATTTGGGACCGCTGTAGTGCCAACAGTGAGCTCGTTAATTGCTTTTGTGAGGCTCTTTCTAATCGGCTTCGCAGAAATTTCGCGACCCCTGCCTTCTTTTCTGTCACCTGCCTTCCGCAACCGCCCCAGGCGTTGTCGATGTTACACTATCGAAGCACCCACAGGCAAATGCGCCGGAGTATGGAAACAGCACCGCAAAGTTCTACTATGTGGTAGATCATGATCAATTGTGAGTCTCTCGAAATGCAATCAACGTCCCATACTCATTTAAACCAAGAATTGCGATACCTCTACGTATTCATGCACAGGGATATCCGGCGCTCTTCCCGGCGCTGCAGACACTCCTGACCGCTCTCGACGGAAACCAGGGAACTCGTGATCTACAAGGAGGGAGTAACGGCGCCGGACCGCGAGACGATTCAATCGAAACAGCCCTGGTGGACATCCTTAGCTGCCTTCAAACACAGAATAACTTTCAGGAGATCTTGTCTACGACCAACGATTATAGCCAGACCCTCGCCCATCTATCCATCTTCTACGGCTACCACTCTCTCCTCCGTCACCTCGTCGAGTGGGGCATCGATCTCGCTATCTCCGATATCAATGGTCTCACTGCGCTTCACTGCGCCTTTATGAAGGGAGATCTGGACAGCGTGCGGATTTTGCGGCGAGGGGGTGCATCTGAAACCGTGACGGATAAACTGGGTCGAACTCCTTCGGACCTGCAGTACGAAGGATTCAGTTTGGCCATTGACCTCGACGCTGAGGTTGCCGCCGGGATGGACAATGATATTGATGAGCAGATGGCGTTAGGAGAACAGCTCAACAATCTCGGTTCGAGCGACGACAAGGATTCGGGGTACAGCCAATCAGATTCATCAGAGGGTCCCTTCGTTCGGATCCGGAGAGGAAAGAGCACCACAGTTGAATCACCTTCACCTCCGCCTCGTAGAATATCCATCGCCGGTACCCGACTAGTAAGAAGCGTTGTCTTGGAATTGTCAGAAGAAGATGAAGTGCCTGTTGATGTCGATTACTCTTCTCCACCCCAGCCCCCGAGGGTCTCCGCCATTCGCACCACTCCATCCATTCCCCCTCCCAAAGCACCTTCTGTTCGTCGCAAGAGAAGACGGAGGGAGACTCCAAGTGAGGAGCAGCTATCGTTCACCGGGTCGCCGCATGATCTGTCCCCGACTGCCGAGGCGCTTGGACGGCAAAGACCGAGGACCATGTCTTCGGATCCGGATCCGGATCCGTTGTACGAGAGCGATGGGGATGAGGAGTTCGTGGAGGGTGAGGTGGAGGTAGAAGTAGAGGAGCTGGAGGAGGGGAGTGGGGGTGAAGAGGAGGACAGCGTTGGCCTGCTTGGTTCCAAGAGTCCAAGTCCAAGGGGATCATTTGCTGCTATTCGACAGCGGGCATCAAGCATCTCCGGATAGTTACATCGAAGCAGGACACGCTCACAGGGATCCCAGTCGCAGTCGCAGTCCAACGGTCCGGCAAGCACCAGTTGGTGGCCAATATTGTTGCTGGGATCAGATAGACGCGATGAGGCTGACTTGCTCTTCTGATGCGAGTAGTGACTCGACCTCGAGGGGGTCAGCGACCGCCTGCAATAACTGTGGCACAACTGTGACCCCTCTCTGGCGCCGTGACCAAGAGGGAAAGTCAATTTGCAACGCCTGTGGTCTCTATCTCAGATCACGCCACGTTCCCCGACCCTCAAACCTTGCACGCTCTCGCTCGCGTCATTCTGGCTCCTCTTCAGCCTCCCCGTCCCCACCTCTGTCGCAACCAGCCTTCTCAGCAACCTCCCCAAGGCCAAACGTACCGTATCCCACTCCTGTCCTCTTCGTAAACGACCTCGTAGGACGCTCCGCCGCCGCCGATCGAAAGGAGAAGATCAGATGAGTCGAGCCACCTCCGCTTCCGAGGCCCAGGGCGGCAACATCCCTGCAAATGGTGTGCCTTCAGCAGCTATACCGCAGCAGCCACTCCTGCGCCACACAACGGCACCGCGCCGGGAACCTGTCCTGGAGATGGAAGGTGCGATGGCACGGGCGGCGCATCCGCGTGTGCAGGCTGCCCAACTTTTGACAACGTCAACGCCGTCTCAAGCAGACTAGCAGCCGGCTATGCGAAACAACAGTCAAACCCTCCCCAGAATCAACAGCAGCAGGCGAATCCACAGACAAAAGGGCGGGCTTCCACTCCGACCCAAACGCCGACCATGACAACCGGCCCCCTAAGTGGCCATCGATCGAACCGCCCATCCTTTGGTCTGAAATTAGACCTATCGTCTGCGTCTCTACGCGCACTACCCTCGCTGGACGGTTCAACTGCCTTAGATGGCGCAAAGGGGGATGCTGCTGCACAAGGCGGGGCCGGAACATCCTTCGTCGACGCCTCTATGGCACCTCCCGTGACCCTCGCACCCAAGGGTGCGCACCCGAGGGCAGTAGATGAACTATTTGACTTGAGCCAGCTAGACTTGATTGCAGCAGTCCAAGCAGAACAAGACCAAATGGCCATTAACGAAATTAGCGAACTTGCCGCTGCTGCTGACATAGCTGGAATCGTTGGGGATGGTACCGCTGAGAATCCGCTGGAAATCGACCAAGATCTATTCGGAGAGGGTGCGGGAGGTGGAATGGATCTAGGACTTGACACCAACCCTGGCGCTAACAATAATGAAACCGGCCTTCGTTCAGCTGTTGACATCGACTCTTTATTCTCCGCTGGTCCAGACGAGTCCGACCCTCTGTTCACCCCTGCCGATGGAGTCGTCGCTGGGGCACCTGATTTCAAGAAAGGGAACGCGGACTCAACGACTGCTTCCGGTCTGTTCGCTGCTTTGGGCATTCCTTCTGCCTCAGCCGACAGCGGCGCCCAACCTCCACAAAATGAGTTGGCGACTACTTCGGGATTGGAAGAAACCAAGCCCACAGAAACTCTACTACCCGCAACCTCGAGTTAGACTTTGACCCTCTTAAGGCACTCGGTGTCCCAGGGGTCCAACAATCCATTACTGTTGCAGGAGGTCTTACCTCAACGTTGCCAAGCAATGGGGCTACCCCGAACGATGAGGCGAGGCAACAGTTACACCAACTGGCCTTTCAGCGTCAACAGCGGCTCGCTCGGGCATATCGTGCAACCAACTTAGGGACTGGATCTACTCCCAGATTCAATATGGGCACCAACCCGAATGCAAGAAATCCGCAGTTGGCGCCAGGCGCTGCTGGTCTTGGCGCGTTCACCGGCACGGGCATGGCCGCAGGTGGAATAGGAGGGAACAAACGCGCAAGTTAGCAAAATGCTTGCAGGATTGCGGAGACAGCAACTAGAATTAGTACGAAGGCAACAGATGTCTCAGCAAATGTTCGTTCCCGGACAACAGCAACACCATATGTTACCGGGTGGAATGCTGGGTACGGCGTCGTCTGGTCTAGGGCCTGGTGGCTTAGGTGGCGGAGGCGGAGATCCTGGGGCTGTAGGAAACTTTGGGATGAACTTTGGGATCGGCGGAGCCACGCCCCCTACTGGGCTTAAAACAGACCACGAACGGAGATCGGCTATTTCCCCGTATACGACCCCTGTAGCTCCTACGGCTCCGATTTTGGCTAGGCTGCCACCAAAACTGGCGCCCCCACTCCTGAGGATGGTGAGATTGATCCCTCACGCCCAAGCTCGCCACTGGCAACACCAAGTTCGAGTCAGGTCCCGAGAGGACGGGAGGAGGCTCCGAAACAACCCCGCGCATTCAAGCTCAATGGCCCCAATGGCACCGGATCCGCTTCACCGGCCTCGCCCGCTGTCTCACGTGACGGCCATAGTTCAGGTCTTGGTCGTGCCAACGCAGGGCGGCGTGGGGGAAGAGGTGGCCATCCACCGACGGGTCCTCGTGCGCTCCGGGAGAATGGCTCATCGCGTTCGAATACTGTAGGAGGTGGGTATGGCCCTCGCGGTCCCCATGATATGGATTGGGATGCGGGTAGGGAGAGAGAGAGAGAACGGGACCGGCGGGATCGTGATAGAGACCGAGAGTGGGGTAGAGAACGTCGACGGAGGTAGCGCTTCCTTGTTCGTGTACGTTACCCGAATCGCAACGTATATCTGTTGGCACTGATGAAATCTCTCTCTCGCAGCCTCTCACGGCCTCGCAGCCTCTCACGGCCTCGCAGCCTCGCAGCCTCGCAGCCTCCCGCCTGTACATACATACATTACCATCGTTGTCTGTTCTCCGTTTTATTCCCCTGCAGGTCCTCGCGCACATCTCGTCGTGTATCCTCGATACAATATTCGTTTGCTCTTCGATCAAGTAGTCGCACGTCCTGCTTATCCTTATTCCGTCTGGTACTGTACTTTCGGGGCCAACGGGCCATTTTTGTTCTCGCGCATTTCCTGAGAGATTGACATGACTAGCAAGCGTGATCGATGTAATAATCAAGTAGAAATGGTGATAAAATGAAACTGTGGTTACGGCAACTTGCTGATGCAGCTTGACCTGCAGCTAGTGTGAGGCACAATTTTGGCCCAACGGGCCACCCCCCAACAAGGCACAAACACATCTGATTTATGATTCTTTGTACTACAGGATGGGTGTAAACTAATTGTCAAGATCATTGGCCAAAGACAAGGCCTCAGATTCGTCATTCTTGGCAGCACCACCAACCCTGCCACTTTCACTCTCCTCCAAAATGGAGGCAGCCTTGCTATCTGAGTTAGGCCCAACAGTCTCCTCTACTGCTTTATACCCTTTACGAGTTGGATTGCAAGGCCTGTCAGGACAATCCTTGAGTTTGACAATGCATCAGGAAAAAGTCATGGTGTCAATCAGGCCTGATGGTCCTGACAATTAACTGATCAGAAGATATTCAACTTATATTCGATTTTGTTGCAAAGTAATGCAAGGTCAGCCATTACAATATGGCTCAAGTCTGAAACCCAATGGTCAGCCAC
>Ga0307515_10006917_pt1 | contig 22541 bp, 10 predicted proteins | sample 17_EM_MG_FD_194513 | JGI IMG/M metagenome (GOLD analysis project Ga0307515, IMG submission 194513) | Populus trichocarpa ectomycorrhiza microbial communities from riparian zone in the Pacific Northwest, United States - 17_EM | ecosystem: Host-associated > Plants > Roots > Unclassified | place...
TTTAATATGCAAAAACTAATCTTAAAAATATATTTACCGTTAAAAAAAATAAACTCAAAATCAATATATAAGATAAAAAAAACATGACTCTTCATGTCTCCCCTAAAATATATCAATTTACTTTGATATCACTTGATTTACCAATATAAAGACTTGAACTAATGATTTACCAAGTATATTCCCTCCCTATTCAAGCTTTAATTAGATTAGACACCGAGAAGTAAATTTCTTAAGAATTCCCTAATCCCAAAGTGGACATTCGGACTTTAGGTTGTTTGTTTTTTCAGTTGTCATCGCGTTTTATAATTTTTTTTTAAAAAATATTTTTATTTTAAATTAATTATTTAGATGATTTTAGATTATTTTGATATGATAATATCAAAATAAAATTTTTAAAATAAAAAATATATTATTTTCATGTATTTTTAAATAAAAAATATTTTAAAAAATAATAATTATTGTACTCTTAAATACTATCTATGATTTGACAGGAGAAGTGGAATTAATTTTAATGCTTGAATACTAATGTTGTGCTTGGAATCGCGGTGCAAACTGTATTTCTAAAAATTTTAAAATTTATTTTTTAAAAACATAATTTTATTTTATATTTTTAAATCGTTTTGATGTGCTAATGTTAAAAATAATTTTTTAAAAATAAAAATAATTTATTTTAATATATTTTTAAATAAAAAATATTTTAAATCACCATCTTTACTCCAATCTCAAAAAAAAGTAACTCCCTAATCATAAAGAGAAATTAATCAGTTTACCGAGTCAATATTGAAGCGATGCAAGGCACCATGACAAATATGATTGCATTTTTCTCATAGCACATGAAAGGAAAAAATATGAAAAAAAAAAAAAAAACTCAGCATGCATATATCTTGTTATGATACAAAACCAGGTATTAAACCTATAATGGTTTCAACAGAAATTCGATCTTCAGAAAACTTATTTATTAAAAATAATAGTCACAAATTCTGGACAGAACTAATCTTATTTTTTAAAAAGAATATAAGAATACACTGGTAAGAATAAAAAAAATTACAAAACCCGGTAACTCTTCTAAAAACAAATTAAAATTGTATTTTAAACAGTATTTTATAAATAAATTATTATCAAAAATAATTTTCTTAAATAAAAATATATTTTTAAATAAAAAAACAACTACTATATCTAATATCACATACTCTCATGAATTAAACTTTACAAAATTAGACCTAAACAGAAACAAATTTTATAATTAAGATAATCAGCTGTACTACAATTCTTCCCGAAACTACTCTTTAAATAAAAAAACATTGACTCCTTAATCAACAATTTACATAACCCATCAACATTCATATCTCTCTCTCTTCTCTCCCAAGCTTTGACTCTATACCAAAGCTTATATTTGACTCCTTGCTAGTGAGACCTCGCCCCATAAAAACCAAGCAATCACCAGGAAAATCACCTCCTTCCCCATTCACAATCCCTTAGGCCTCTCTCTCCTTCTCTATAACTAGCTACTAGCTAGCATCCCTCTTCCCCTTTGTCAATGAAAATAGAAGGGTATAATCACATGAACACCATGGCAACTTCTTCTCCTCCAACATCACCTACAACCTTTGTTCAAGCAGACACAAACAGTTTTAGAGACCTTGTCCAGAAATTAACCGGTTTAGCTAGTGACACGCAACAACTTCCGGCAACAAGAATACTCTCCTCATCAAAATCATTTCACAGTCCCGTTGACTTCACCGGCCCACGCCGGTCACCTTTCAAGCTCCAAGAACGTAGACATACCTCAAGAAAGCTAGAGATCAAACTTGGCCTGACCTCTCTCAGTAACTCTTCATCACCAGCCCGCCAAACACGCCAAGTCGAATCGCCAGTCACTCCACTTAGCTCAGAGTTTTTGTTTTTCCCGAGTCCAGGCACTACCGAGTCGCCATCTCCACCAGCAGTTTTAGAGGAGGAGAAGGCCATAGCTGAAAAGGGTTTTTACTTGCATCCGTCGCCGTTGAATACACCAAGAGGGAGCGAGCCACCTGAGCTGCTGCCTCTGTTTCCATTGAGTTCACCGAGTCAGAGCAATCAAGATTAGGTTTATCTTGGTGTTGAGAACATGTTTAAAGAAACACTAAACGTATCTGTATCTTGCATCAAGTTTTTGTTCTGGGTTTTTAAAGAATATAAGAAACATTTGCCATGTTTTAGGTTTTTTTTTTTCCTTTTCCCAGTCTTGTTCCTATCTTGCAAATGGTTTTTGCATTATCAGAGAAGATGATGATGATGCCTGTGGAATTTCAATGGCAGTACTGTTGATCAATGGAAGTGATAATGATTGATTGATTGTTTTTTTTTGGTTGACATAGTCCATAATAACAATAATTATTTTGATATGGGGGCGCTTTCAAATTTAATAATTTAAAATCTAACTTTTAAAAAATTGTTATACGTACAGTTTGAGTTCATACGGCCGTTCAATGATTTGGAATCAAATTCTGAACACGTAAGAAATGATAAGTGGTGTTCGGCTAGTTTTCGAAGATGAAAAAATAACTGCAGGTTATAACTTTACTTATTATATTCTAAATTTATTTTTTTAAAATCATTAATTTAAATTTTATAAACTTTAGAACAACTAAAAACTTACATGATCATTAATTTTAAAATTTATAGGATTAGTTGAAATACACGAAAACTGGTCCGGACATCCATATTAATAAAAAAAATAGTTAAGCATATAAAATATATTTATTTCTAAGATAGACTTTAAATAAATTTTTATACTCTAAATAGAAAGTGTAGAAAAATATATTTCATATCTATCTCCGCCGATAAAATAATAAAATGTTACCCAAGACCACAACAGAGCCCATAATTTTCTACCGGAAAGCAATAGCCTTGGTGGTGACGTTGTGGCCATCCTTGTTAAACATTAACCCTTGGATTGTAAATACCAACGGCTGTGATTTATTTCGATACAGAATTAAGTTCACGGCATCAGACTGTCTTTCCATGCTTCTTCTTCTTCTTCCTCTTCCGGTTGCTTTAGAGTGTGTTTAGGTTGTTGGGTTTAAAAATATTTTTTATTAAAATACTATTTTTTTTTATTTTTAAAAAATTATTTATAATATCATCACATTAAAACAATCCAAAAATATATAAAAAAATTAACTTTAAAAAAAAACAAATTTAAATTTTCATAAAACATCATTTGGAACGTAATTCTAAACGATGCCTTAGTGTGAAGCAGCGGTTGTTTTTGGAAGTATTTTTTATTTGAAAATATTTAATTTTTTAAAAATAAATTTTGATATTAATATATTAAAATAATCTGAAAATATAAAAAATAATTTTAAACAATTTTTTTAAATTTTTTTTCACGAAACACCCATTTAAAACACAATTTCAAATAACACTGAAGTGTGATAAGGTTAAGTTTGAGTTTTCTCTTATAAGTGCAGTCCTCCTTTTACGTAACAAATCACATCTCACTGAAAGCTAAAAATACACGTTTTTTTTTGTTTTTTTCTCCCACCAAAAAAAAAAAACCACACCTCACCACAGCTCAATTTCAAATACACTTGGGTATTATTTGTGGTCGTAAAAAATTTGAATTTTTTTATTTGAAATTAATTTTTGATATATTTTTGTCATTTTAATATATCAATATAAAAAATAAATTTTAAAAAATATAATAATAAATACTTTATAAAAAAAAAAATATGAAGGGGGTTTACGACGCATCATCATCGTGTGAGGCTCTGTTTTGTTTCTGGGGAGGGGGGAGATATCGTAGTTGACAATCCTGTCTGGAAAGAGTTTGGGTTATTGAATTTTGAGACAAGCTCGTCAGTCACCGCATCAGTACAAATTAATTGTTTTTATTAAAATATAAACATTTTTTCTTTCTTGCAATTGACCGGTTCGGATTGGTTGGCTAAACTTGGTCATTAAAGACCCTATTCTGAGTCAACCGTTTTTTCGTGGAATTAATGTTATGTTTATTGATTTCAACTCAATTAACATCAATTTCTAAATCCGAGGTTTTTTCGATCAACATAATATATAAACATATATATAAACATGCTTGTTTAAGTTGTGTGGCCGCGCTTTAGAAAAAATCAATTTTTTTTAAATTTTAAATTAATTTTTTTTTATATTTTTAAATTATTTTAATGTGATGATATTAAAATAAATTTTAAAAAATATATATTTTTCTAAAAAAAATACTTTAAAAGATAATCGTCATCACAATGCTAAACATTATTTAAAGGGTGTTTCAGAGTGCTTTCCAAGAGTGTTTTTAACTTTACATTGATTTTTTAGTGTTTTATGATGATTTTGAAAAGTAGATATTAAAAATAATAAAAAAATAATTTTGTTGAATTTGAAGGGAAAAAACTATTTTAAAAAACAACTTGTATTACAAATTTAAATACATACTAAGGGAGTGTTTGTTTTTGTAGTCCAACTTGTTTTTCAAGATATTTTTTAAACCGCTTTTTACATGAAAAAAATTAAATTAATGTTTTTTAAGTATTTGTTAATGATTTTTAAGAAATGATAAGTAACATATATATAGACACACACATGCTTATTATGTAGCGTTTAATTAGTATTGTAAAATACAAAAATAGAAACAGAAACATAAAATAAATTTGATTTTAAACAGTTTTTAAATAAATTTATTGACTCTCCAAATAGAAATATATGAAAGAAACATTTCTTTTCTATTATTATTTTATTTTTTAAAGTATTTTTAGTTTTGAAATGTATCAAAATAATATATTTTTTAATTTATTTTCAATAGTAATATATCAAAACAATTCAAAAAAAATTAAAAAAAATTAATTCGCAACTAAAATAATTTAAAAAATTTCAAATACATGGTTCCACAGCTGCCAAAATCATCTTAGCAAATCGCATAATTTTCTATGGGAAAGAAATAACCTTGGTGGTGACGTTGTTGTCATCTCCTTAGATTGTAAATTCCAACGGCTGTGATTTATTTTGACACAGAATAAAGCACAATACATTTGACTGTCTCCTTTGCTGCTGCCTTTTCTTCTTCCAGGACGTGTTGAGTACTGTGATGGAAGATATTTTTTAAAAATATATTTTTAATTTTTCTTTATTTTTTATATAAATATATTAAAATAATCAGAAAAGACGCTAAAAAAAAAAAACTATCTTCCTTCATTAGGAAGCTGTCTTTGGTGGTCCCATGAAATTTTTTTGCCGTTGATGTTGATGTTGATGTTGATGGAGAGTGTTTAAGGCCTAATTAAGAGCGTGTTTGGTAGTGTAGTTGCGGGTGTTTTTTAAATAATTTTTCGTGCTAAAATGCATGCCAATGATTTTTTTTATTTTTTAAAAATTATTTTTGACATCAACACATCAAAACGATCCAAAACATACAAATCATATTAAATTTTAGTAAAAAAAAAAATTTAAAATTTTTTAGGAACACCACCACAGCCGCATTCCCAAACGTTCCCTAACAAGATAAACCCTTGTATTTTTTAAAAGCAAGGTCTGACAAAATATGAAGGAGATTTACGAAGCATCTTCGTGCCAAACTCTGTTTTGTTTCTGGGAGGGGGAAGGGGGGGAGATATCATAGTTAATAATTTTTTTTTATGTAAGAAAATAATTGGTTAATTTTTTTTCAAATTTCAAGATATTGTTAAAGTAATAATTTAAATAATATAAAAAAACAAAACAATAATAAATAAATTGACAAAAAAAAACAACGAAAAAAAAGAGAGATAGAAAGAACCAAACCAAAGCCTATCTAGATTATTAAACAACCCGATGTTAACCTAATTGGGAAAAAAAATCAAACTTAAAAAAAAAAGAAAACATCAGCTTTAAAAAAAAGGAAAAAAACAGAGCAATCTCGGACAAACTTTCTAAATCTAATCTAATCTAAAAAACATGTAATTTATTAGATCATGAACCCGAGTTCAATAAAAAAACTTAAATGTCATTCAATTTAATTTTAAATAATTAAACATATGTAAAAACCAAGAAAATTCAGACAAACATCTTAAACATGATCAAATCTTAAAAAGCTTGCAAACTATGAAAACTTGGATCCAGGTCCTATTAAGAAGTTTATTATAAGTCAATTTTAAAATATAAAATTGAAAACTTGTCAAAGCCCAAAAAAGATAATAAAAAAAGCCTCGAGTTAACCCAGTAGCCAACCCGGGCCAACAAATCAAATACATAACCTAGGACATGAGACTGAGATGACGCTATAAACAGGAAAGCTTAAAAAATACCGGTAAAAAAATATTAAAAAGGAATGCTTAAAAAACAGAAGTCTACCCGGGCTAATCTTTTAGATTTATGACCTGGGTCACAAGATCGATGTGACCCCTTCAAAGACAAAAAAAAAAACCAGATACTTAACCAAACAAATATCGGGGGAGGAAATTGAGAAAAACATTAATAAAAAAATAGTAATTAAAAGAATTAGGACTAAATTTAGCATAAAATCAAATGAAATTAAATATTTAGGGATGAAATTGTAAAAAACCAATTCATTTAGAAAATAATTAAAAAATAGCAATTAAAAGAAGAAGAACCAAATTTGACACAAAGCTTAAATGAAAATAAATGTCTAGGGGTGGAAATGTAAAAAAAATAAATCAATCAAGAAAATGATTTAAAACAAAATAAATGACAATTCAAAGAATGAGCACCAAATTTGAAAACAAATTTCAAAAATTAAATGATTGGGGATGAAATCAAAAATAAAATCCAATTAGAAATAATCAATGTAAATAAAAAAAATTACAAATAAGAGAAGAGGGACTGATTCCAAAGAAAAAAATAAATTGAAGGGTTTGTATGATTTTTTGCATGACTAGCATGCAATCCTAGGAAGAAAGAGAGAGAAAAAAAAATTCATTTTCGGCCATACCTTACCGAACCACCATACAAGCAGCATCTTGGGAGGAAGAGAATGTCGAGACGAATCAAATGATGCTTTGAATGCGCCATTACAACCAGTGGCGGAGGGAGGGGGGGCTGGCAGGGGCCCCGACCCCTGCAAAGAAATGCCCCTCCCTTGTAAATATTTAATAGAAATAATTAAAAAAAAAATTCCATCCCTCTAATTTATAATTTGACCCCCTCTAATTTTTTTGTCTTGCTCCGCTCCTGAATTTACAACCACCTAAGTTAGTTGCAAGCGTCGCTCGAAGTTATTGGAGAGTTTAATGTGTTGGTGCGCGCCAATAGCTTTTTTGTTTGTTTTTATTTGTACAAAATTAAAAATGCTTTCAAGACCAATCAACAATAACAAATAAACCATGAGGAAATTACTACCAAGCCCCTGAATCCAAGTTTAAAAATTGGAATGACATGGGTAATGTATTAATTCCACCGTTCTATCAAACATGAAAATACAAAAATGCTCTTGTGCAGAAGGCATTGAATTATTGTATTCTAGGATTACATTAGTTATTTTACTGTGCATTTTAAAATACAATTACCAAAATACCCTACTCAATTCTCAAAAAACATTTATGTTATTGGAAAAAGACCACCCTACCCCCGAACAAAGGCAAAAGAGAAAATGATCAAAAGGCAATATAATAATTATACTATTGTAATAAATAGTAAACCGTGTCTTGGAGCACAATAATATCACCATGAGTTTTAGCTTTCTTGTTGATTATCTCGAAAAAAAAAAGAATCATTACTCTATAGAGCAATCAAATACTCAATTAACTATTTTTTTTTTAATATTGATTAGTTAGATAAACTAGATTATTAAAGACCTTATTGAATTAATTTTTTTTCTCATTTCATAATATTAATATTACATTTTATTTATTTAAACTAAAAACTTAATTCAAATCGGATCATGTTTTATTTATTGAGATCGTGAGTGTCATTCGCGATAGTGAAAAGGGGTAAAAAACAAAGTTGATAAACATAGTTGATAAATCAAAATTTAAAATTTAATCAAAATCTCCATGTCACATAAATTAATCAAAATTAATAGACATAGTTGATAAATCAAATTTAACGAACCCAAAAAACCCATAAGAGACCCTATTCATTGTATTTGGACATAATAATTTCATGGTCTCGTTCTAGAGGAGAAGCCCGACTCTATAGTCTCGCTTTAGTGGAGGAGCTCGACTCTATAGACTTGCTCTAGGGGAGAAGCCTGACCCTGTAGTCTAGCTCGGCTCTATGGGCTCACCCTAGGTTGTGCGTCTGAACCTATTTCCCACATCTAATAGGTCCAAGCAATTTTTCTGAGCTTAACACTTCTTCGAGATATTTTTTTGGACCTCAAGGGGTACCTCTGTATTTTATACTGGTCCACTACGTATTATTTTGAGTAGAATACAACTCAAAATATCATAAGGATGAAATTACAATCCAGCTCATCTTCTGCACAAAATGACAAAACTCATGGGCTATAAATACACCATGAATCTTTCAAACTTCAGGTTTATATTCTTCATTCTTAACACTTCCAACATATATAATTTTAGAGTTTATCTCTTTAAAATATCATTGCACTATTTCTCTCTATAAAATTACTTGGTTAAGAATCCGAGTCCCCACATTCATCAAATGAGATGTTTTGTAAGTACCAACTACCGATCATATTGACTTACTAGACATTACTAGCTATCAACTACCAACCACACGACCTTTTCATTTCAAGCCATCAGATATCTTAACTAAGAATAATGAATTAGATTGCTTGAACTAAGAGATTAACCAATTATCCAACACATTAACTTTATTTCTAAATATCTTGAATTTTGAGACTCATCAATCATAAATTAATCCTAATATATCTCTTCAATTAAAATATTTGCTTGCATACAAACCTACATATCACAACGAAATTTCAACATTCAAAATATGTGGCGTTGTGGTGCAATATATTCATGAGCATATACATTCATAGCAACAATCAAATCCAGGCCGAGAAGTCAAAATTTTCATTCACACGCTGTCCAACTTATCACAGAAACATAAACAAAATCAGATTAATACTAATGTTTGGATCAACATGTTGTCGTGGAAAGCATGATGACGCTGTATATATTTGTCAATACATACATGCAATTTCTTCTTCCCCTTTCTTGAAACAAAATTAATGGAGTCTCGTTTTCCATGAGCACAGGATCAGTTTAGTTCTTGTCAACCAGTACTGCAGCACCATGGCACCAAGCTGGGTGTGAACAAGATGGTTTCCCGTCCACTGCTTTCCAGCTCAGAAAGAGCATGAAGCCATGAAAGTCTTCAAGAGTTGCTCTCCTAATAACCTATGTCCTTTACAGCTTTCAAAGACAAATATTGTCCACTATAGAACCCAAGTCATAATCTAGTCTAAAACGATAAGTTTACCTTCTCGAAGGCAACTCGTTTTCGTTTTCAGACTCACTTGCATGAATTGAGGCATAACATTGCTTTCACATTTTCCATTTTACTCTTGTAGTTTAGATAGGTAGGATGTTAGCATCTTTTTTTCTGCATATGAACTTTCTTCAAACTTGATCAAAAGCAAATCATTTATACAAATTCATGGAAATCATCGATAAACTAATCAAAATGAGAAGAAAACGTAAGCATATAATACAAACCCCCATGGGGTTGATCTCGAAGCATTTAGCTATGAGCTTTGAAAGTTTGTTTTTTTTAAGATCTCAAGTTTGAATCCCATCAGTACTAAAAATTTTTGTTTCATGGGTTGCAGAGCTTAACCAGACTAGTTATAGGCAGTAAGAACTTAGTCTTGTGCATGCAAGCTAGTATATGATGCATTGTTTTTAAAAATTAATAATTATATATTACATTCATTTCGATATTATATTATTAAAAAAGAAAATTAAAGAATACACATACATGAGTCATAGAATCATAATCTTAAATGATTCATGTGTATTCTTTACATTTAGGATTGTGTAATCTTAAGATGAAGGTGAGCACGCTAATGAGATTGCCAGCCCCAGTTACAGATTGGGATGGTAAATAAACAGTTCATCAAGATACTCTCCTAGGAGCTTGTTATTTGTAAAATCCTACTTCTTCATCCATAAAAACTTTAATTTTTTAACGAGTCAAGATTCACGAATAAATTAAATTCCTAAAAAGGAGAAAAAACAAGCAAAACCCACGAACACCCATTTAAATCCTCCTCCGGTAGAGTTTTCTACTCGTAAAAAACTTGTTTTTATCATCGAATTCAAGATCTAAATCTTAATGATTGATTAAAAGAATCTCATACGAACATGGAATTTGCCTCAAGGTCTCTTTCACAGCCGTATAATGGTCAAGAAGGGCATGATGTATGGTTGCTCGTGGTCTCACACTTCATATTCAATACAAGGAAATTATGGCATTGCATGATGGGGACATTTGTATGTGCATAGACTTTATAATCATTAAATCACTCGAAATTCATGATTTACTAACTGACAATATTAATTCTGACGACTCGATATAACTTTACAGCACACAATTTTGTGGCTCGGGTCTCTACTATTTTGACGAGCAAATTAGGAGATTCGTGTGTTTCGTAGAGGGAAATGATTGTTAATGTTGTTGGAATTAGAATATGTTTGATAGTGTGGTAGTGGTTGCTTTTTAAATAATTTTTTGTGTTGAAATGCATGTCAATGATGTTTTTTTATTTTTTAAAAATCATTTTTGACATTAGCATATCAAAACGATTCAAAACATATAAACCATATTAAATTTTAACAAAAACAAAATTAAATTTTTTAAGAACACGGTTTGTACCGCGTTTCCAAACGGTTTATTATCAGTTCTGAACTTTAGATGCTAAATTCAATCTTTCATGATAACTTCATGTAAGAAATTTGTAACTCTGAAATCTAATCTAGATTGTATTTCTAATGGAATAAAAAAATATTTTTTTAATAATTTAATTGACCCGATAAATCAATATCAAAGAATTTGTTTTAAAAAATAATAAAAATGTAATTAATAAAATTAATTGATCCGAATTGACTGAATCCCTTGCTAATTAATTAACATGATAATCTAAGTAATTCAAACCCTTTTTCAGAGTCAAATCCTATATAAAATCTACCAACCACAATCTAAACCCAAAATATGGGGTTTTGTCAAGGAATTGCTGCATTTTTTCTATAGTTTTGATTAGTCTAGCAGATGCTAGGATAACGAAGTTTACAATCATTATCTATTCCCAACGAGGTTTAAAGTGTAAAAGAGAAATACAATGAGAGAAAAAAATAAAAAATAGATATATTTCTCAGCGTAGATAAAATTAATTTTATAATTTTTGGTGAAATTAATTTTTATTTATTTATTTTTATTTTACCATCCTTTTATCTCTCTTCAAATTAGATTTATGTAGTGACTACTTATATTTATCCTCTAATCACCATAAAATTTCCCCTTCATTATCGGGAGAACTACATGATTTTCTCTTCAAATTAAATAAAAACAACTAATTACTAGAAAAAACACCATGGCAGTCACAAAACCTCACGACAACTTTACCTTGAAAACATTAATATTTATGATGAAAACGACATAGTTTTAAGATAAAGAAGCCCTCCATTTCTTATGATTTTAATGGCAAAACTTGAAGAAGAGGGATTAATTGGGTAATGTTCCATAGATAGACGGAGGTTCATTTTATTATGGACCTAATTGAGAAGTGGGTAATTGTTGATGGATGAATATGTACTTTTTTCCTCAATAATTATCTCACTTTGTTTTTTTGTGAATCTCGCATTATTGGGAGAAGAGAGGACAACTCTTTGATTATTGAATAATTATTTATCATCAATTCATAAAAAAAAATATATCTTCAAATTCAACTCAAAGGGTAATAATTATTAGGACGTCAATTATCTAGTTAACCCATTTTTTTAATGAAAAATTAAAATAATATTATTTTAATTTTTTATAATATCTCATAATTAATATATCCACATATGAATTGACCCCATATCACCAAATTAATTATGTCATAACATGTTAACTTCTTATTTAGTTTAATCTTAAACTTGATCTAAGATTAGGTTTAAGATTACAAGAAATTATTTAAAGAATAGACTAATACAATGAATTTCTTTTTTAAACAAAAGAACAAAATACAAAGAGGGTATTTGAGATTGTGATAGTAATTGCGGTTCAAAATACTTTTCGCTCGAAAATGTATTAAAATAATATATTTTTTAAAAAAATATCTTTAACATCAACATATTAAAATAATATAAAAATATATAAAAAATTAAATTTTAAAAAAACATAATTTCAACCGCATTTCCAAACACGAAAGTTGCGTGAAATATGAATAGCATTATAGCACATGTTCATCGAAGGGGGGTGATCACTTAATTGGTGAAATCTAGCTCCACATTTCATAACTTATTTCATAGGCTCTCGATGTTGAATCATTGCATCATAACTTTCCTAGATAAGGTATATCTTTTATGATAAGGAGTTGTCTCCCCCGAATCAATTTCATACATGCGTGAGGCTCTCTCCTCAGCCTCAATTTTCACAAGGTCAAGCAGCTCTCAAGAACTGCCCTACAAGAGAGAAACAGCCATGATTATGATCCAACATCAAGGGCTTAGGGTTGCTTTTATCTCTTTGAAATGGTTCTTGGGAAAAGACATATCCCTCTTTGTATTATAAGCCTTTGAAATTTTGTAAAAGATGGAGGAGAAAATTCTAAGTGCCATCATGTAAGAATTGATGCCAATGGCTAGTTGGGGTAAGAAGATATGCTTGTCTTCTATATGCAAGACAGAGTCTTACTGCTATAGGCTTTGCTAGAAACAAGTGCATCAAGCCACTTTCATGGCGGATTTGGGCACTTGTTTCTAGCATGGATTTTAACCTTGGCAAAGCTAAAAAAGTGATTTACCTGCTTTTGTTACTGTATTGATTGATCAAACCAAGAATTTAAGTTTCCTTCCTTCACGTTTTGCTTCCTTTTGCTTTGAAAAATAATGTCATTTAAATATTTTTAAATATGCTAATGTAAAAAATAAAATACAAATCTAGAGAAAATATCATTTAAATATATTTTTAATTGAAAAATATTTTTAAAAAATATCATACACTGCATTATTAAACACAATTAATTTTAAACGGCATCATGAGGTGTTCCTCTATACAATCCCACTCCTATTTTTCTAATAATTTGAATATATATTTTTTTTTTGTAAAAATCCCAAATTTTAATTGTTAGAGTGCATGTATTTGTTTAAAAATAATTAAGTTGATAAATTGATATATATCTCGTGTTATTCTGATTAAAAAAAATCTTATCATCAAATAAATTTTATATAAATACACTAATATTTTAGATATGAATGACTTGCATAAAATTTTATGGGATACCAACTTAATCTTAATAAATAAAAATTGATACAAGGATTCGATGATATATTTATTTTAAAAAATTAATATGAAAACTATTTTTAAAAAAATACTTGTTTATCCATTTTTTTAGAAAACTTTGAAGAAATAAGATAAAAATAATGTAGAAAACAAAATAATTTATATTTTATCTTATCCAAACAAGTAAATTCAATTTATTTATTAATTAAATTTAAATCAAATTCGAATTAGAATTGATTCTAATCGACTTGTGAATAGTGCACTTTCTCATTGTTTTATCTAGGAGATGCACAAAAATCTATGGGCTACAGAGTCGTCATCGGCTCTTGGAAACCAGGTGGGCTCAAAAGATTCATGGGCTTTGCTCCAGATGTAATGTGGGGATGCAGAATTTCTCGTTATGGGCTTTTGGCAATTGCTTCTTGGCCTAAACTTTATTTTCCATGCAATTGATGCATCTAGACTGACCCATTCTATGTAACACGTGGCCTACATCCTTGGTGTGCCACATTGTGGCAAGAGCCGAGAGGGCACCATCCGAATAAGATAAATTACTTACAGAACCAGGCCGGTTCTTGTCGAAATCTTCCAGCCACTCCGCAGCGGCCCAGTTCTCTACCAGACTCATCTTTTTTTTTAATTTACTCGTGTTTGCCTAGCAATTAAGAATCTCTCATTGCCTAGAAGTTTCATTTCATATACTCTTCTTTATCATGAGATAAGTAGAATACACAAGTAAAAAGAATACAATGCCTACGAGTACCTGGTGGCCAAACCGAGAGGCTCTTTAAATAGCAAAAGGTAGAATTTTAGTTTAAACAGTGATAGACACTACTAGGTCCTAGCTGTCGTCCCTTTTCAAAAGAAAATTATTTTCCACGCAACTTTCCATGTTTAGCCTTCATGTGGGTCGGTTGATTTTTGAAAAAATCCTGAGAATTTTCCGGGTTGGTGAAGCCCCTGGAACCCTCCTCCATTTCCTCACAGCCCTGTAACCGGGTGAGCACAACATGCAGCGAGGACGCAGGCCTGCATTGTCGAGCCCGCGAGTGCTGTCTCCATGGTAGGCCTTGCCTTCACGAGGCATGACAGGGCGCCGCGCTGACTCTTGGGTCAATCTTGGAATTCATCGAAAATCTTATTATTTTTAAATATTATTCATCGCTTTATCACATACACATGTTCCTGAGAAAAATTAGAAAAGAATTTAATCTCCATAGATATAAAATGATTTGTATCGAAAAGTGAATTCAATTTTGTTAGGTAAATTTGGTGTGCATAACGTGTTTTGATTAATAAAATATCAATAGATGTGATGTGTTTTTTAAAAGTTTTTTATTATTATTTTAATGTGTTAATGATAAAAAATTTAAAAAGTTTTTAAAAAATATTTTAATATATTTTCAATTAAAATTTAATTTTAAAAATATATTGTACATTATATTAGCAAACAAATATATCTTTAAAAAAAATTAGAAAATAACTTAATCTTGATAGATGTGAAATGGTTTATAATGAAAAAGTAACTGCAATTTTGTTAGGAAAATATGTTTTTTAAAGTGTTTTTTGTTTAAAAATTTATTAAAATAATTTATTTTTTATTTTTTAAAATTTATTTTTTACATCAACATATCAAAACATAAAAAAATACAAAAAATAATAATTTAAAACAATTTTTTTTTTCAAAAAAGTTGTTGAATAACAATGACAAACATAACCTTAATCAAATAATTAGAAAGTTTATTTGGATAAATTAAGATGAATATCCGCTGGGATGATGAAATAGAAATTTAGCATATATTTTGGGATAAATTTACTAAATCAGATATAAAAAGATAATTAGAGAAATACCTTAATATATCAGGACAAATTGAGTTATCAACTTTAAATTAACTTAAATATAATACTAATTATGGATAATAGAATTTTTCCTGCTAGGGCAAGAAGCCAATAACATATTACATGCATGGATTTTTACATAGATTCAAACCAAAATCCAACCAAACTAATCCCACGAAAAGAAGTGGTCATCTCCCTCCCACTTTCACAACTTGTCTCCGTTCTTTCCAAAGAACATCCTTTTCTTCCAATAAAAGGATGTTCTCGGAATCTACCCCCTCTATCTCTACAGTATCTATATCTCCTCATCACTGTCTCTCACAGCCACAATATCAAACACCTAACAATCACCTCTCTCTCTAACATTTTATCTTAAAGCAATTATCTTTCTTGCTGTCTATGTAAAACCCATTTGTTTTTACATGTTAAAGACCACATGGAATGCTTGATTATCCTCCAATAACTTGGAAGTCTGCAACTTTTTCTGTCTCACAATGCATAACCCCTCGGCAGTAACAACCACCCAAGAATCAGGCTCTGTCTTTGAACTTGTAGCTCAAATGGGTGGCTTTGCTTTTAATAGAGCAGTTCAAAGCATAAACTCAAATGGGTTATCTTTTTCTAGGTCAGATTTTCTGTTTTTTGATAGCCCGGTTGGTCTAAAAACGAGAAAGGTTAATGCTTCATTGAGTTTGAGTAGTAGAAGTGGTTTTAGAAGTGTTTGGAGTGAGTTTAATAGGACTATTAGGCTCCATTCCGAGAGAATCCCAATTGGCTTTGCTTCAGTTCAGATTGGTTCAGGAGATAATAATGGTAATAATAATATTGGTAGCAATGATGGTAATAATACTAATGGGTTAAGAGATGATGGATGTGGTGCTTTGTTGGATGATGGTGTGCGTTTGAATGGTGTAGAAGGTGGGAGTCCTAAAAGGGTTCTCATTTTGATGAGTGATACTGGTGGTGGTCATAGAGCTTCTGCTGAGGCTATTAAGGCTGCCTTCAATGAAGAATTCGGTGATGATTATCAGGTCAGTTTTTCTAATATGATACTATATAAATTTGCTTTCATTGCTTAGGGAATATCTCGGTGCATTGCCAATAGGGAATTAAAGGAAAGGAAATGGAAGAGATTTTTTTTTATTTTTTTTATCATTTGGAACCTGAGAAAATGACAATTTATGTTCTTTCAAGTGTTGTGCAGCTATTATATTAATTGAGTTTCTACATGTTGGTTTATGATAATGAAAGTAATGAAAAAAGAAAGGACTGTGTATCCAGTTCTTTTTCTTTCTTTTATTTTATTTTTGTGGTTTGTGAGCAATTTAGTGTAGAAGGGGGAGTGGTTAGTTGATGATTGGATACGTTCATGTTGATCATGTTCTGTGTGTTAAGAGTGCATGTCGCAGGTGTTTATTACTGATTTGTGGTCAGAACATACGCCTTGGCCATTTAATCAATTGCCCAGAAGCTATAATTTCCTGGTGAAACATGAGGCATTGTGGAAAATGACATATTATGGAACTGCACCACGTGTGATTCATCAATCTAATTTTGCTGCAACTTCAACATTTATAGCTCGGTGGGACTTTCTATCTTCTTTGGATATATATATATATATATCTGTTAGTTATATTTCCAAGAGCAACATCAGCTTTTGTTTTATCATATATTCTTGGTGGAAAAAAAGGCACTATCAGTTATAATTCCCACTGGGCAACTCTAATGACCAAATTTTGTTTGTATTTCTTGTCCTGATTCTTCATCATTTTCTCAGATGTTGAACTTATATTGTTTGTTCAGGATAGTTTCTATGGTAGCATGCAATTCTGTTCTTATTTGATCATTAATTTCTGTTTGTGGTAGAGAGGTTGCAAAAGGATTGATGAAATACCAGCCTGACATCATTATCAGTGTCCATCCACTGATGCAACATGTTCCTCTTCATATATTGAGGGCAAAGGGACTTTTACAGAAGATAGTTTTTACCACTGTTGTCACCGATCTAAGCACTTGTCATCCTACATGGTTGATTCTGTATATGTTGTTTTTGTTGTTTTAGCGGTACCTCATTATTAGAATTTTGATATCTTACATCTGTATGGTTAGGTTCCATAAGCTTGTGACGAGATGTTATTGCCCATCAACAGATGTATCAAAGAGGGCAATGAAAGCTGGGCTCAAGCCCTCACAGATTAAGGTTTATGGCCTTCCTGTACGGCCTTCTTTTGTGAAGCCTGTTAGACCGAAGGTTGGTTATCATTCTAGTTGATTACTTACCTATTTCTCTTGGGCTCTTGGCAGCCTGATGTATTAACATTGCACCAGTACTTAACAGTTTTAATCTCAGGAACATGGCTTTTATATTGAAGTTATGTTTTTGTCTATGCAAACTTGAAATTGAAGTAAGAAATGATATCGAGGAGGTTCCTTAGAAAGACAAATTGACTTGATAAAACTTGACCCTAGGCATGAAAAATGAAGTCATTTATTTAACTCATTTAGCTTATTTCACTTGGATTTATTAGGGTGAATTAAGAAGAGAACTAGGAATGGATGAAGATCTTCCGGCTGTGTTACTGATGGGAGGAGGGGAAGGGATGGGTCCCATTGAGGCAACTGCAAGAGCACTTGCGGATTCATTATATGATGAGAATCTTGGAGAGCCAAAAGGTCAAGTCCTCGTCATATGTGGTCGCAACAAAAAGCTCACTAACAGATTACTCTCGATTGATTGGAAGGTTCCGGTCAAGGTATCAACTTATTATTTTTTTCTCTCCCAATCAGAGTCTCATGATTTTTCCAGTTGAACTCTAGATTCTATCCGTGTCATGGAGTTAGGCAGTGCTTGCTGCCCAATAGTCTTTTTCTACTTCTTGAGACAATGATTCGCATCCCCTTTAAATAATCCACTGCTGTCTTGTCATTGATATAGTCCATCAACATACTGCAGCAGTCATTTGGATGACTATAGTGTAGGGATTTTACATCTCTTTCATATTCACAAGGCATTAAGCATCCTTGTGCATTCGTAGCCAGCCACAAAGGCATGCATAGTACTGAATATGATGCTCCATCATACAGGTGGAGGGTTTTGTCACTAAAATGGAGGAGTGCATGGGTGCTTGTGACTGTATTATCACAAAGGTTAGCTTCCCATGACCCTGCTGTTATTTTTTCTTCAGCCTCGTTATTATCTGCCATCTTGTAATAACTTTGTTTCTGCAGGCTGGACCAGGGACTATTGCAGAAGCAATGATTCGAGGTCTTCCCATAATTTTGAATGATTACATTGCTGGACAAGTAAGTCGGATAACTTTATTGTAGACTTCAGCATATTATATGCTGTAATCAGGCTTGAGCTCCGATTGGTTTTGGCAATGCTGCTCTAGCATACGGAAATCCCTCATTAGCATACCTGCAATGCCGAAAGACCCTAAAATAGCAATACCAGACAATTGTAGGATGAGGCTTGTACTCTGGCAGGATCTCTGATGTGTGCTCCTTAAAAAAAAATAATTTAGCTTAATATCGAGTAGCAGTGCAAGTTCTATCCTTCCTGAATTCAGGAAATTGTGCATTAAGCAAATTAAGTATATTGAAGTCTGTTATGGAAAGGGCCTGAAGCTAGGAATATGATGCAATTCAGCCAAAGTAAAGTCATAAGCATTATCCCTCAGGGCATTCATTGCATTTATTAACCTCCTTGTTCATCTTGCCAAGATCTCAAAGAAATGACTCAAGTCAACCTCTTGTTTGTGTCATACCTATTAGAGTGATCGGTATCAGACAAGGTTGAATTACCATTTAAGATGCCCCTTTCTCCTGTATCTGCAAGGATTCTGCATAATATGTTTCTATAACGTGGATGGAATGTTAGATAATGAGTATCCTAAATACATTCTTGTTGAAAGAGCACTTTGCAGGTCCCCAACTGGGCATGCTTTTAACTCTCACCTGATCTTTAATAATACAGGAAGTAGGCAACGTGCCTCATGTGGTAGAGAATGGATGCGGGAAGTTCTCAAAATCACCGAAAGAGATTGCAAAGATTGTTGCAGAATGGTTTGGTTCAAAGGCAGATGAACTCAAGGCCATGTCACAAAATGCACTGAAGCTGGCCAGACCTGATTCTGTATTCAAGATTGTCCATGATCTCCATGAGCTGGTCAGACAGAGAAATTTTGTCCCCCAGTATTCCCGTGCTACTTGACATTTTTCACCACCTATCAATTTTGATCAGTTCAGAGTGGTGTATAGTGGGTTAACCCAAGGCCTCTTTTTTTTTTTTCATGGGTGTTTGAAATTATGATAGTAGTTACTTTTCAAAGTATTTTTTGTTTGGAAATATATTAAAATAATATTTTTTTTATTTTTTAAAAATTATTTTTGATATCAGCACATTAAAATAATCTGAAAATATAAAAAATTATTAATTTTAAGTAAAGAAAATTTTTTTTAAAAAAAAATACTTTTGAAACGCAAAAACAAACAATGATTCCCTTTTAATCACATTCTTCCTTTCTTTCCGGCAAGATGCAGTGTATTAATCATCACGAAATAGTCTCCTGATACAGTCAAATCCTACACTTGTGTTTCCTAGTGAAAATCATCATTTTAATTAGAGGTGAACAAAAAAACTGATTAAACCGGAAAAAAATAACTGAAAAAACCGAATAGTGAAAAAAACCCGATTAAAATTTTGAAAAACTCAACCGGTTCGGTTTTGGTTTTCCAAAAAAACCGAACCGAACCCGGTCGGTTTGAACCGGTTTTGGTTTTTTTCTTTAAAAATAAATTTCTATTTGGTTACTTTGTTTTTATAAAAAACCGAACCGAACTGAAAATAATAACTCCTAATTTTAATGCTTTCACTAGAAAACGGGCACTAAGAAGATGGCATGAGGATTAAAAGGAAGAAAGGCAACAAAAAAAAACAATTATAAGAGGGTCAATTAGGCAGGGAAAAAGTATGCATAGGAGTTAAAATGACCAAAAACAAGTAGGGGGACCAATAGTGATTTTTGGCCTACCTGTGTACTTGGGCCAAGTATGATATGACGAGGTTGAGAGAAATCTAAAAGCCCATAAAAGATCTATAAAAACCCTCAACACCACGGTGTTCCTCACCATCTCTCAAAAACCCTAGATGACTGCATAGCCGCTTTATTGCATTTTACATCTTGCGTCTCTTATGTTTCTTCTTTCTTTAGGGCCGTGATGAAGAGTGCTACATAATTCTGACACCTCTTGTATGAGAGGAGCTTTTCGGAGCTCTTCTTTGAGCACATACAGCAACTCTCTGAGCCATCTTTTTAATATTTTTATTTTCTTTTGGGATTCTTGACGTTTTAGCAAGAAACTACGAAAGATATCTTCTCTCTGTAGTGATCCCAGATTTCTTTTATCATGAAAGAAGATTTAAAATTAATAGCTTTATGCCTGATATTATTTGGTTTTGATATATTTCACTGGCAAAGCATGAAAAATTGTTTTAACATGGATCATAACAGCTGTGATGTGTCCTTGACATGAGCTGAACCACTGGTTCAATGCATTTTTTTCCCAGATACTTTCCGTTTGCTGTTGCAAGCTAGCAGGCAAGCCATCTTTAAACAGTTCCTGCCCTCCTGCATTTCTCCATGAACCATTTCTTTAAACATCTGTTTTTGAGACAGGAAAGCCAAAACATGATGCCAGACCCTACTCATTGTGAACAAATGAATACTTGGAACTTACCTTTAAGATAAGAAACTGTGTCCATTGGATTTCCACCAGAAAATCCTGGACCTGAATAGATGGTGGCCGGTTTTGGCCGGTTTTAACCCTGTCTCCTCTGCTCTTTTCCAGGCGGCTGTCTCTGCCCTTGGCTTTCCCAAGGCATCCCAGCATATTCCAAGGCTCATCCACTACATTTGGTTTTTTTACACCAGTAAATTTAACAAAGTAACCATCTAAGATCCCTTTGATGCGGTTAGAATAAAAGTATTTTTTTGACAAAAAAAAAAGGAGCAGGCACAGCATTATGCAAAACTAAAAAATTGATGTATTTGTTTAATAAAAAAAATAAAAAATTACATGAGTTAATAGATTAATATTAATTATATGATAGGGGAGCTTTTTAATTTTTAATTTTTTGATTTAATTAGATGACAATGAAAGAAATATATCGATTTTTGATTGTCAAATAAAAGATATATAAAATATTACTTTGTTGTTTCGATGATTTTACATCCTTTTATAAAAATTATCGAAAAGCTATTAAAAAAACATAATATTATATATTTTTCTAAAGGTTTTAACATTTTGACAGTCTCTACAAATTTCAGTGTCGATATATCTCATCAAATGAAACTTAACAAATGAAGAACTTTCAAGGATGCGAAGTAACTGAAACTGTGTCCCAAAGGAGAAAACTGATCCCTGTAAGTACGAATACAGAATCCACAAAGTATTGCCATGGCATCTGAAACTCGTGTGGTAAATCCCAAGGGACTTGACAGTATGCGAATGGAGTCCCTTTGATTTTCTTTCCCAGGGAACCTCATGAGCTGCCGGTCTGCTCAAGAACTGGATGCGTTTGTGTTCAAAAATCACCATTTGTCAGAAGTTTCTGACTCTAAGAAACTGAAAACCTCAATATTGTTCCTGTTATCCGTATGATCCCTTTGACATCGTCACACAGCGAAAAGTCCTGTTCTAATTCTGAAATCTTGACAGCATCCTCACCCCAGTCAGTATTAAACTCGAAAAAGCAATATTGAAGCGATGATAAGAGCACATACTCTTACAAATTAGCTTTCCTGGGCACAGGTTTTTGCAGGTTTTATTATAGCAGAAGTTTCGGATAAATTCTCTGTAAAGAGGGAGTTATTTTAGCAGAGGCTTGTAAACAGAGAGGAATTATACACACACTTCGGGAAGAAACAGCTCTCTCCCATCTGTTGTACCATGAACAAAAAGAAGCAGCCGCTTCTTGCCCTGCATCTGCCATGCTAGTCTGTCAAATGTATTTACTGGTGCAGTCATCCTTCATCCATGGAAGTAGAGTTTCTCATTTGAAATTCGAATAAGTTGCTAAGACCTATGCTATAATGATACCATTATCTCACAGAGGTTAAGCTCAAGTCAGCTTATAAGCTTCATCTACCATCTCTCTTTGAAAGGCATTTTTATGATAAAATCTACTGCAATGCCATGAGCCTGAACGCAGGACAATATCTTTAGTCATGTGACGGATTTGGGCTAATATCATTAGTTTCTACCACCAGATAAGTAATCAACCTTCCCCTTTTACAGACTTTGGCACTTTTTTTTTC
>Ga0307515_10006918_pt1 | contig 22540 bp, 23 predicted proteins | sample 17_EM_MG_FD_194513 | JGI IMG/M metagenome (GOLD analysis project Ga0307515, IMG submission 194513) | Populus trichocarpa ectomycorrhiza microbial communities from riparian zone in the Pacific Northwest, United States - 17_EM | ecosystem: Host-associated > Plants > Roots > Unclassified | place...
GCAATGGAAAAAAATATGTGTCAATCTAAGTTAATCTGCAAACCCCGTGACCATGGAAATCGTGAAATTCCTTGAACCGAGTTCAATAAAAAAAACTTAATTTTTTTAATTTGTTTTATATAGGATTATCTTGATCTCATAATCCAGGCCGTGAGTTTGGAAGGTTAACCCAAGTTAACTCATATCATTTTTTATATTCTTTTTTTAATTGATTTTTTTCAATTTAATCCTTAAATATTTGGTTGGTTTAAAATTGAGTTTCATTAATTATCTTGATTTTTTTATGAGGTTATCACAATTTCATAACTCGAATCATGAATTTGATAGGTTAACCCACTAAGTCTATCTAATAGGTCATTGTTTTAATACTTTTTTTTAAAAAAAATATTTATCTAATATATCACAATCTAAATATTTTTTTAAAAAAATATTGTACAATATGTATCATATTTTGACTTCATGATTATTAATGTTTTTTACTAAAAATCACACAAGCAATGTCTGGACAATGTGTGATTGTTTCATCTTTTAGCATTTTAGCTTAAAGGAAATTTAATATGTGATTTAATCGCAAAAGAATTCAGATTACCCCAATTATCTATCAAGTTAAAACGAGTGATGAAGAAAGAAAAAAAAACATTAAGAGAATTGTAATATGTACCGGTCTTTACGGCATATTACAATTCTAACTCGAAATCTATACATTAAAAAAAGCATTTTAGCTTTTTCCTGAGTTTAAAAGAAGGTTCTAACTCGAAATCTATACATTAATATCAAGTGAATTGTAATTATTGTATAATTCATTTGCTCTAAGACAAAAACATTTGAACCACATTGTAATTCAAATGTTGACATGGTTTCTCTTCAACACGACCCTTCATAAGCGAGGACTAATAATATCAGGAGTAAAATGCCTAGAATAAAATGTAATGTGAAATATAGATTTTTTTGAAAATATATTAAAATCATATTTTTTATTTATTTTTTAAAACTCATTTTGTATCCAAAAACATAAAAAAATAATTTAAAAATAAAAAAAAACATTTTTTAAAAAAACATATCCAACTTCAATCTTAAAAGACCAGCACTAACAATATGTTAAATTATTCTTTGCCGGGAAGGATGGGAGTACTTGTTCATCATGACAAGCACTTCGCAAGGAGCAATTGATTCGAGAAATGCCCAATAGTACACTTCCAATCAAAATGTGGTTGGGTCTCTATTTTTTTATGGGTGGATCTCTAGTTAAAAACCTGGCGAGGACACTTCTAATTTTGAAAAATGCCCCCTTCTCACTCGATTGCATTTATTGATATTTTATACTTGTTCATGGGCTGAGCTGGGCTTGGTTCGGGCTGGGCTCAGCAAGGAACAAGCGGCCCTCGGGAGAAAAAAAGAGAAAAACCTTTAAAGTTTAAACTGGATACGCGTGAGAGCAAAGGAATTTTATGTACAAGGGGGGCCAAACTCTATTGAAAGTGAATGACTACTTAATACTAACATAGATGAGATTATCCTCACATCTATCAAGTTACATAGAGATAAGAAACAAAAAGTTTTCTATTCCAATTCTGACTTGGTACTTCGACAAGAGCTTAGGGAGAAGTTATGCATGCCAGCAATTGTTGGCATATTTGTTGTAATTCAGGTGAAGAATCTGAAAAGGATACGCGTGAGAGCACAGATCTTGCTTCTAGCAATCCCCCGGATATACTTTTCACAATCACATCTTCACTGGCCATAAGAGATGCGATTAGCTTAGCACTTGCCATCCTCTCCTGATAGAAAATAGCCAGCAAGAGAGCACAAAAATAAATTGGGTGAGAAACTGAAAAGGAGGGTAAAAATAGCCTAAACTGATGTATCCAAGAAATTTTATTGGGCAGATGAAACACCAAAAAGAAATCCATTTTGAAATGCATCCCACCATCTGATATGAGGCAAAGAATGAGTTATGAGGAAATTGAAAACAAAAAATATTCATGGTTTACAATCCTACAGTGTTTTTTTTTTTTCAAGCATTAAAATTGCCTGATTTCAGTAGAGCAAGGTTTATTCAACGATAAAATGTGGAAGCTGTAAGCTTGGGTCAAGGCAGAGCGTGTATTGCAGGATCCTTAACACCCAAGTAATTAGGAAAAACCAGGGGAAAAGGGTAAATAATAAATGGACAAATAGATATCAAAACTAGCGGAATATAAAATTGCTGTCTTGAAATACCAGCCATATGAAATAATATTGAAGTCACATCCTCAAAGAGCCACATATACATGAAACATATGCATGGAGTTGATCGTGTATGTCAATGCATGGAGGTCTATATTAAAATTACTAACCTCTGTGGATAATTATTTCAAAATATAAGACAAGTAAAGAACACTGAATAAAATCATCTGGGACTAAGTTTAATACCTTCTCTGACCCCCGACTAAGAAATTTGAGGGAGAGGTTTAGGAGATCAGATGAATAAGGAAGAACTGCAGACTTCAGATGGTAAACAGCTGAAAACAGAACCTGGATGCAAGCAGCTCTGATGTCTGGATGCATTACGCCCTGCATGATGTGAAATTGTTTATTGTGCAAAGCAGGACTGCAAGTCACAGAAAGTATGACTTCTTTATCTTATTTAAGACTGAAAAGCAAAGATAACAAATAAACAAGATACCTCAACAGCTTGAAGCAGACGTGGAACTGTTTTTTTAGCAAAACGTTTCTTGCCAGAGTCCGAGATCTTCTGGCAAGCACTGATAAGAACATTGGCCATACAGACACGGAAAGAATGAGTGGTTGGTGCCTCAAATGCTGAGTTCTCACTACCCGACATGGAAGCAGAAACAAGTGCATTTTCATCATTTATAAGTAGATTGATTACATATAAGAGGACACAGTTTCCTGACACAGCATTCCCTGTATTTTGAGCCAACAAGTTCAAAGTAAGACTTAAATGTCCAGTGAGAAGCATAAAATGCTTGTGCCGAGGGTAAGATACCAACCACAGTAACTGGTCTTCCTAGCTGCGCCTAAGTTCTTTGAGGATTCCTTGAATGATGCAGGAACTTGCAGCTTAGAACAAATCATAAGTGCCAGACAATCAATGCAACCATGTTGTGCTTTGGAAACTGAAAAAACAAAAGAAATTCAGAAACATCATATTGGAGCTATGAGTAAGATGGACAAAAGTATAAAATATGTACCTTCATCACCATCTAAAGAAGGCCATAATAGAATAGTTTCTATCATTTTTCTTATTTTCAGAATAGCAGGATGAGAAATTGAATCCACGCCTCTAACCTACAAACCACAACACGCACGCATTTACATTAGCAGCAACATGATCAGTCATAAGAGACTTGTAAATATAGAATATGAGAAAAAAAAAATTGTATTATTACCACGAGAGAAGTGCAAACTGAAAACAAGCATGCTTTTATCTTTAGTACATCATGAGAAGCTGCAGCATGTTCTAATACGGATGAAACAATTGGTAAGAGCACCTACAAAATCAAGAAAGTGAGGAAGGCTCTAAGTATCACTTTTTATGGGGTTCAAAAGAAAAATCACTACAAACAAAAAGAGAATGCATGTATACAACATCCACACACTAAAAATTCTTAACTATTTTGTATCCTTTAAATTTTGAAGATTAATATAAATGGAATTCACATCTATTGATTCTTTTGAATTCCAACTTGCAGCTATAAGGTATAGTCTAACAAGACAAATCTGTATGAACTTCTTACAAGAAATGAAATAGCAATGCATTGTGAGAAAGTCGCAGATGGGAGCTGAAACCAACCCCATTCTATCTCCATGAAAAACATTTCAACATAAGGCGAAAGGAAACAAGATCAAAGACTAAAAAATGGATGTTCAAGTGTCATGGATTTAAGAGCTATACTGGATGCTATATCATGTTAAACACAAAAATGAAAACAACAGATAGGAGGACACAAAGGATCCTTTCCCACTTCTATAATTATGTATTCAAATAATATGCCGAATGAAATACCAAGAGCAAAAATGACATTGAAACTTTTACTGCTTAAATCCTAAAATATTTATGCTTCTAATTTTAATTCATAGAGGTGCTTTGTGGGAGAGTTTTTGGTCATTCATTTAGAAAGAATCCTAAAAACTTTGCAGCAGATTAGTTAAGCTAATCACGTAAGAACAAGGTTAAAACCTCATTTGAGTAAAATGACATTGCCAGAATAGCAGACACTAATTGCTTTCCAAGTATTTCAAGGAAGCACAATGACCACAAATAAGTTGACGTGAATCCCTGTGGCATACCTGGGGATGAATACGGCCGCAAAGCTCAGCAGCAAGTTTTCTTACATCTTCAAATTCATACTTATTAAATGCTCTGATAAGAAAAGGAGACAAAAAAACAAATATATCAGCACTTGTTACAGGTCACCGAAACTTTATGGCACTCCTGCTCATGGATTAACCTCTTTAAAAGCAATGCAGCTAAACACTCGTCAATAATGTTGACATCTCCACATTCTGAAACTGCATTGGATAAAAAAAAAAGTTAGTTGCATCATCAAATTGTAAAGCTCAGCAGCTGACTATGCATTCTAAGAAATCAGACAATAGTTCACAGCCACGGCTCAATCATGTAATAAATGGATATGAAAGTCGATGTGGTAACCAGAATTACATGAGAGCTAGTTTACCCCTTCTTGCATGGGTGTTTGATATTGTGGTGCAAAGTGTTTTTCAAAAGTATTTTTTGCTTGAAAATGCATCAAAATAATTTTTTTTTCAGATTTTTCTTTTTGACATCAACACATCATAAAACACTAATTTGATGTTTTTTCATGTCAAACACACTTTTGAAATGCACCCAAACACAGGTTGAAACACAATGCTAAACAGCCTCGCATATGCTGTTAGAAAAAGATGAGAAAATCTAGATATTATTTCACTAGCAGAAAGCAATTCACATATAAAAAAGGGACTTGAAAAGCTTTCTTTTGATTTAAAAATGTATGGTTTGGCACGCAAGATTTTTGTATTTTTTTCCACCCATTCTAAATCAATAGATATGCAGAAAAATTTCTGATACATTTAACCCTCGGAAAAGTAACAAGTAAGCAGTTTCAACTATTGTAATTGCTCTACAACATGTCATTAAAATCAGTCTGGATAACTTCTGTCCTTGGCATGCTTGTTTATAAAATTTGAAGATGTTGTGCTGAAGCTCCAATTTCATCATGGAGCTAGTTCCTCACTTCCCAGATGCTTGACAAATTTGTTATGCAAGAAATCAAATGTTTTATGTATTCTACATCCAGTAATTTTTATTGATCACTGGAATCAACTCTGAATACAACCTCAATGCATGTGCATGTAAGTACATACATATCCATACATAGACACACATACACAAGCACAACTTCTGGATTGGAAGTCATGGACAAAGAAACAAAGACACGGAGCATTATGGACAACCAAAAATGTTATTTCTGTGATTATATCATGCTATATCTTACAGGTTCATAATTCATAGAACATTCAGATTTCAGGCAAGATCAATGCACAGAAGTGTACCAGTGAAATGTTAATTGTTGAAAGAAGCTAGGCAATAGATTATGAACTTGAAACTGAAGTCCACAACAATAAGCAACAGCACAATCAACTTATGGAGCTTTTCATTGTAAAAGGAAGCAAGAAAAGGGGAAGGAACAAAAACGAGAAGAGGCTTAAAGAAGTTACAAACAGACCATGAGCAATGCTTTGACTGGGAAGTTGACCATACAAAACAGATGAACTGAGGTCGTTGAAAACTCTCAGCGGAAGGAGCCTTATAATAAGCAGTGGACACAGGTGCTCAAAGAGAGATTGCTGCATTTTCACAGAGTCCTCGTCTGTATACTTTCTGCTCTCCCACATGGATATGAAGCCTTCATCAATCCTGACAAAGGAAAACATATAAATTCAACAAAGGAAGATAGTATCATCATGGCAGATCAAAAACTGAGATCATAGGTATGCTTATGTCCTTTCTAACATCCATCTAAGCTTTGTTAAAAAACAAACAAACAAACAAAAAGAAAAGGAGAGGGGGAGAGAGCATCCATCTAAGTTTGAAGTAGATTCACACATGATTTAAATGAGGCAAGGTTTCATGCAATAATTAGTAAAGTAGATGATCTAGCTTCAGGAAAGCTATAAAAGTTGTAATCAAATGACACTTCCCGCAATTTGAAGTCTAATAGCATTGAATAGAGTAAATTGCCATAACCAATATCTGGCATTATATATCATAAATAATTTTTTTAACTTGTTCAATATTATCAATTTTAAAAAAAATAAACTAAAATTTGATTGATTGAATTTATTGATTTCCACCAATTCAACCTGATCATAATCAACTAAATTACCCAATAAATGGTGAATAATATGTTTTCTACAAACAAAATTAAAAAAAAAAAAAAAAAAACTGGACCAGAACAGATTAGGTCGATATGATGTACTTACTCTTTCTGTCCCTTCATCTTCAAAAGAACAGGATGGAAGATTTCATTTACAACTTCTGCCAATTGTTCACTTATATAACTCAAAAATCGAACAATGGTGGCATTTGCTGGCTCAGAAAACATCTTGTCAATTAAAGGTCCGATTAAGGGATTCCAGTCTTGAACCTATGATATTTCATAATGTCAGCTGACAGGTCGCTGATAAATAACAAAATAATCTTAAGAGTGAATTTGTTAAAAAAGTACTACACAATAAGGGTAGTAGCCTAGTGGTGGGGTATGCCTCTACTTCATTGAGGCATGGGTTTAACAAAGAGATATGCAAGCACGATCATTTATAGAGAGATGATAAAAAAAGATTGATATTGAAAGAAATAAATGAAAAGATAAAAAAAAGATTGATGTTGAAAGAAATAAATGAAAATGCACATAGAGCAGGAAAAATGTTTGATGAAGCGATCAAACAGGGATAGCATTGCACAGGATATATCCAAATTAAAGCATTCTTAAATCTTACGGTTTTAGACCACTCTGGGATCAACTTGAGTACTTGATCAATGTCCACTTTTGATCCTGTGCATTGTTAAAGGAAAATGAGCATTGAACAAAAGGCAGATGTCTTGCTCAGGGAGACTGATAAGTGTCATTAAGAAAAAAACATTTCAAATCAAATACCTAAGACTCAGTTATTTGTCAGGAGGATGGAATGAAAGAAAAAAAGACATCAATCATTCCTCGTTCAAAAAAAACAAATAAAGAGTTTCTAATGAACCATATAGAATATCTGAATTTACCTAATTGAGGATAAAAAAAAATCAGAAAGAAACAGAAACCTGTCAATACCCAAATTATTGAACATTCATGTAATAATCAACCCAATTAGCCCCCCCGGGCTTAATGAGTTGGATTCCCAATCTTAAGTTCAAACCTTAGGGACAAGGGAGATTTTTTAACCTCTCCATATTCCGCAAAAACTGCTGACATTTTCATCTTATTGGATGATTGCATGTGAATAATAGCTATAGTAAGCTGGTCATGCAACCTAAGGGAAAAGATTACCAAATGACACTGAGACAGAAATAGATGAAAATAAAAGATCTGCCAAATTGTAAAATCTGGTGAGAGACAAACCTTCCCTTATATCTCCTGCGGTGTTTGAAGGATCTGGACTCTTGTTAAGGTTGCTGTCAAAAGATGAGGGAGGAAAAGGTAAATAGCTAAAACTCAACTCTGCTAATATGATTCAAAATGAGAACTCACTAAGAGTAATCCAGCAAATATCAAGTTTTATTTCTCATGAATGGGAAAGAGGAGAAATAAATACCTAAGACAGTCAAGTAGCAAACATATAACTTCAGGTCTAGAACTATGGTATTTGAGCATGGCAATAAAGGAAGCACTAGCAGATGATTGCTTCCCTGCTGATGAGCACACGAGCTGAACTAATGTAGGCAAAACTAATGACGGGTCTGCAAAAAGAGAGAATTTAGCAACATGGGCACATTGATAAAAGCATTAAAACTTTACTAACAAAAGAGAGAACAAAGAAGTTTTTCCCAAGACCAGGCCTAGAAGAAGAGACTTTGTATTATTTTTCACAAATCACAAAAGAATTTTTGGAGTATAAAGTGTCCATTTATGTTTAGGTCCTCTGCAAACTGCCAATATAGCATAGAAATTGATCACTAGAAGAATGGATTGGAGATAAAATATATATATATATATATATATAAACATCTCAATACAACCATTCTAAAAATTATAGGTTCTTTCAAATATCAGTATTATGTACATTCGTGTCAGAAGATATGAATATAAAGAGAATGGCTTACTGGTACAAACTATGCAATTCCTTTCTAGAATGAAAAGGCAGATGTTTTGAAAGTCTATGCAACATAAATAGGAGAAATATGGGCAGGTTTCGTGTAGTTTCAGAAGGCATCAAATAGACCTCTTAACACAATGAAGCTAAGCAGCTATTACAATCCCTACAAAAACATCACAAGGATTCCATGTCCTGTCAAAGAATCACGAAAGACATAAGGTAACACCTCAATACAACACATTGGATTGGATTAGAACCATCAGAATGCCCATGAATTATATAACAGCATCCCTCCTACCAATAAAGAGCACAAGTTATGACGTGGAGCATGTTACAACTATATTTATGAATTAGATAGACAAGACCAAACCTGAAGAGAAGTCCGTGAAGAAACCCGAAAGCATTTGATATGAAGCTTGAGTTGTTTTAATTATTTTCCTAAATAATTTTGGATTTTAATTATTTATTTTTAATCAGTATTTAAGAATCCTAACGCTAAATGGATTCTATTAAGCATACAAGTTTTAATTAGGAATTCTTTTTTATAAAGGATTTTAGTTTTTATTGGAAATCATTTCCCATAAAGGATTTTAAGACTAATACAAATAGAGGTGTCTAGTTTATATGGAGAAAAAGATTATTATTAAGACCTTTAATAAAACACCAAAGAGTTTTTTTTTAATTTCTCTACAGCTTAAGTATGTAACCTTAGGGCTTGACAACCCTAATTTTTTACGATAACATATGTTGCGTCAATTGGTATCAAAGCAAGTTGGCCTCTTTAATGGACGAAGATGGTAGCAACCCACTCCGCAATGCAGAAGTGGAGGCCCTCTGGGGCACTGTGTGGGCCTAGGAACAAACTAGATTGTTTAGAGTAAACTATAGTATATCTAGCTCGGCTAATGGGTAACACAAACAGGGATCGTAAAGAAAGGAACTTGCTTGGAGACTTGCCTCGAGGCTGGCCGAATCCCAAACCTATTCCTGAAGATCCACCTAGAGAACCAGTTGCCCGTGTGAAGGGTGTTGGTGGATACGAATTTGATGGGGCCCGTAAGGCCTTAACATTCCAAGATAGATTCTACCTGATGAATTGTCAGATGGATTGCCACCAATGAGAGACATTTAACATCAAATTGATTTGATGTCGGGAGCTAGCCTTCTAAATCTGCTACACTATCAAACGAGTCTTAAGGAGGGTGAGATATTGAAGGAAAAGGAAAATGAGTTGTTGAAAAATGGATAGATCCAAGAAAGTCTAAAGTCATTATGCAGTTCCAGCATTACTGACTCCAAAAAAAATGGCAGTTGGCGTATGTGTGTGAACAGTCGCGCCATCAACAAAATAACTGTGGCATACAAATTTTTGATTCCTCGATTAGATGTAAGTGATTGATCAGTTACATAGGGAATCAATCTTTACGAAGATTGACTTGAAGAATGGCTACCATCATATTCGAATCCGGCTAGGTTATGAGTGGAAGACAGCTTTCGAGACAAAGGAGGGATTGTATGCGTGGCTAGTTATGCTTTTTGGACTGTCTAACGCGCCGAACACTTTCATGAGGGAGAAGATTCAGGTCCTATGACCTTTTATAACTAAATTTGTGGTTTTTTATTTTGATGATATCTTGATTTATAGTAGATCTGAGATTGATCATGTAGGACACTTAAGGATGGTGCTTTAGTGACTGTTAGAAAATAAATTATATTAGAATCTGAAGAAGTGTAGTTTAATGATGCTAGGTTAAAGTGGTCTACGTATAACTACGACAAAGGGTTCTATGTTGTTTTTTGAAATCTTAAGTAGGAGCATTATGATTGGGAAGAAGTTTGTATTGTATTCTAACCATGAGACGCTGAAGTTTTTACATAATAAGAGGAGAATAAGTAATGACATACATGCAATATGGGTCACTTACCTACAAAGGTTTCCAATCAAAATTGTGTATAAAGTTGGAGTTCAAAATAGAAATGTTGATGCTTTGAGAGAAGAGCAGCCTTACTGGTCACTCTTAAGGGGAGAGATCACTGGATTCAACTATTTGAAAGAGTTGTATGAGCATGATGAGGATTTTGGCGAGATGTGAAAGAAGTGTCGGAATATGCTCGTTGATGACTTTCACATTTATGATGGATTTCAGATGAAAGGCAATCAAATTTGCATTTCTTGGTCTTTATTGCGGGAGAAGGTGATTCGGGAATTGCATGGAGGAGGTTTGGCTAGTCACTTAGGGTGACAAAGACTACTGATGTTGTCATTGACATATATTATTGGCCTTACTTTAAACAGAATATTGGTAAATTTGTGCAAAAATGTTATATTTGTCAAACCATCAAGGGACAAGCATAAAATATAGGTTCATATATACCTTTGCCTATTCCTGAAAACATATGGGAGGACTTTTCAATGGATTTTGTACTTGGATTACCTCGTATACAATGGGGGGTGAATTATGTATTTGTTGTAATTGATAGATTTCCAAAGATAACACATTTTATTTCGTGCAAAAAGACGAATGATGCGTCTGCTATTGCTCGACTTTTCTTTCGAGAGGTGGTTTGTTTACATGGGGTGCCAAAGATCATCTCTTCTAGGACAATAAATTTCTTATCATTTTTTGTGTATGTTGTGGAAATTGTATGACTCTCATTATAGTTTAGTAGCCCAGCACATCCATAGATAGATGGGCAAACAGGGTCACTAGATTAGACAGTTGGAAACTTGATAAGGTGCATTTATGGTGACAAGCCAAAACAATGGGATTATGCCCTTGTACAAGAAGAATTTACATACAACAATACCAAACATAGTGCCACGAGTAGATCACCATTCGAGATTGTGTATCTACAGTGTCATAAACATGTGCTAGATCTTGTGCCAATTCAGAAGGGTGTTGGGTTTTGTGTTGCTGCTGAGAAGATGGCTATGGATGCACAAGCTATCGTGGAGGATGTGAAACAGAAGTTGATGAAGACCAATACCAAATACAAGGAAGCTACCGAGAGGCACCACCGTGTTAAAGTGTTCAAGGAAGAAGATAAGGTGATGGTGTTCATTTGCAAAGAGAGATTTTCGATGGGATCACATAGCAAGCTACAACATGAGAAATATGGTTCTTACATTATCCTGAAGAAGATTAGTGACGATGTTTATATTATCGATTATTTAATAGTATGAGTATTTCCAGAACTTTTAATGTGTCAAATATTTATCATTTCTATGATGATCAGCCTTTGTATTCAGAGCTTGGACATGACTCGAGGTCGAGTCTTTCGCAAGTAGAGGGGACTGGCGTGGAGCATGTTACAACTATATTTATAAACCAGATTAGACAAAACCAAGCCTGGAGAGAAGTCTATGAAGAAAACCGGAAGCATCTCATATGAAGCTTGAGTTGTTTTAATTATTTTCCTCATTAATCTGGATTTTAATTATTTGTTTTTAATTAGTATTTAGGAATCCTAATGCTAGATGGATTCTATTAATTAGGTAAGTTTTAATTAGGAATTCTTTTCCATAAAAGATTTTAAGACTAATATAAATAGAGGTGTCTAGTTTATTTTGAGAAGAAGATTATTATTAAAATTTTTAATAAAACCAAAGAGTTTCTCTAAATTTCTCTACAGCTAAGGTCTGTAATCTTAAAGCTTGAGAACCCTAACTTTTAACCATGTTATACGTTGCGTCAAGTTAACAAGCAACAAAAAAGGAAAAGGTATTAAAGTCAACTAACCGATCATAGAGAGTGAGTTGGATGCCAGTTCACAAATTATTGTTTCTTCATCATTAATGCATTCTAACAAGTTGTTTGCAATATCTTGCCTGAAAAAGCCATATGGAAAGATTATAAGTGACAAAAAAAGAAAAGCAAAACAAACAGGAAACTAATGAATGATATAGCTACTAAACAGTAAAATACCACGCCAAATGAGAATTTTTGTTTGCTGAATTTGATGATATGGAAACAAGTTCCGATATAACATCAATGGCATTCCTCCTCTGCAAAGCATTTCCAGAAGCAAGGCGGCTTAGAACTTGTTTGAGGCAGTTACTGTCAGTGCTCCTGTTGAATCAAATTTTAGCATGAAGATCCAAATAAGCTACCACATACTAAAAGACAAATGGAAAAGGAAAGAATACATTGAGCAGCATTCTGCTATGAGCATCACAACAGCCCTGGCTGTGCCATCGCGCTCATCCAGAAGGTGCAGTAACAAAGGTAGCACAGCATCCATCTGTCTACTGTCTGTCAGACCATTTCCAGATGAATGATTTGGTTTCAATATGACTGATTTAAGTATGTAAACAGCACCCTCCACCACATCTTCATCAGCACAGTGAAGCTTCCCACAAAAAAAAATGGAAAAGGAGGAAGAAAAGAGACAATAAGTATGACTACAGGAAACACAGTGTTCTATCATAAAGAAGATTGGATTCTAACACAACAGGGTGGATGAGTAACTACTACCGGGACTGCATTTCAGATGACACAATAAAATACAATGATCCCATCTATCTCAACTGTGTAGGCCATTAAAAATTCAAGATTTCAAAACAAAAAATTTCAAACTCTAATCGCACAACTTGTGCTTCAAGGGGGACTCTTGGAATAGCATCAGCCATTCCTACAACTATAAAATTCTACGGATGGTGAAGAATGCATGTGTAACAAGAAAAGAGAAGAAGCAACAACATATTTAGTGCCACACTTCTGATGTGCCCCTTTTCTTGTCTTCTTGAAGTATACAATAAGATTCCTAGTGTTATTTGGCATCACAACAACATAATTTTAAACAATTTTATTTCATCAACCCAGCCCCATGCACACGAATGCATTCATATTCTGTTTTGGTTAATATCCTTTACTAACCCCATGCTTAATATAGGGCATGATAACTTTTATCTGGAAAAAAATGTGGTGCATAATAACATGTATGTAAAACCTTCTGCTGGACCAGCCTAGAACTATTTGCAGTCTAAGCCTGATCCAAGCAAACTCCAGCCAGCAGTTGCAAATTATTTGGTGACTAATTGACTGACAGCAGTTGCTAATTCTTTAGTGATTATTTGTTTAAGTAAATATGAAATCAATCAACAAATATGTGCATAACTTGCAGAGAGGCTATACAGTTATTTGCACGAGCCATATAATAGTAGGCGGATATAATTTAGGAGCTGATCAATTAATGGGTTTGTTCATGATGTCAAGAACATTTACCTGTGACAAAAGAACTTGAGATATTTGCAAACCATTTTCTGACAACGCGGTTTCAAATTTCTTGTTGTCTAAACGTCCCAAAAGAAGGCATAGACATCTCAGGAAAAACTTTCTAGTCTCCAGACCACCATCCTTGTTCTCTGTATGCCCCTCGGTATGGTTATCCGTATAATACTGCACATGCGTTTTTTCCCCATTTTAGTCATTAGAAAAGGATCAATCACTTGGAATTGAATTAAATAGACAAGAATTGTGAAAAGTTAAGTGATTAAGGATCTTTCACGAATGCTTAAGTCAACACAATTTGCCAGAGTTTCCTGATACAGTCTTATATATGCCCACATTAAAATAGGCTACATGCCAAAGCATTCTTCTCTCAATTAAAAGCATGCTATGAAGTCCAGGTCCTGTGAACTTCAGTTCAGGCCTTCCATCATAATAGCACAGATAGGAACTCTACATATCCTAAGAGTGACCATTATACCACTTCATGATGCAAAAAATATGTGAAAGATGGCATGGAAGATATGATCTCACGCCATGTCAAAATAGATATGGATCCCGGTACAAAGAAAAATGGTGTGAAGAATTATTTGTATAGATAAAACCAGTAACATAAATCTTCAATGCAACTTACAACTAACCTGGATGCCAGATATATATTGATTTAATAAATCATCGCAATGCTGAGAAAATCTACGGTCTTCCAAGTGCAATAGAGTGCTGTAATGCTTCCAGCATGAAGAGACTAGCAAGGCTTCTGTTTTGAATATGTTTCCACCTGTCTTTGTAATTGGAGACAAACAACTGACAATGCATAAACATCAGATATTATTAAAATTACAAAATCCTTAAGAAGCATATACTGGGAATTAGACCTGCCTCATTTTCAACTTGACCATGGTGCCTTTTTATCTCTTGTAACCATTTAAGCACTTGCTCAACCCCTTTAGCATGTAAAGGCCTACTTTTGCTGCTCCACTGCAAGGCATGGAAAAATTAACATGCTACAGAACATAAATGCATGTTTTAAGTAGCTGGAAACTATCATCAAATCAGTATTTGAAGCAATTAGATATAACTTGGAGATCATGAAATCAGAAAAATATCTAGCATTCTTTCTAAGATCTGAACTCATTTCTTGAAGAAGTTAATACTAGAAAGGAAATCCCAGATATAATGTAGAAATATTTAACAATGCTAATACAATTAATATGAATAATACTATCATGTCCATGAAAGCAAGATAGATAGATTCATAAAAGTTTACTACTATGAACTTCACTCAAAACAGTTGGGAAAATAACCCTACTTAGATGAATATAATAAAGTATCAAAGAGATATAAACTTATCCATCATCATATTAAAAAAGTCCAAACTTCTAAAAATTCAGTAGACTTCAATGCTTCAACATGGTGACATAAAATCCTCAAGAGATTGAAAAAAAAATGACTTCATTAAAGGAACAGAAAACATTGACTGAAGATGAGTTAGAGTCCAAAGTTATGAAACATTAAAACCCAAACAGAAAATCATTCTGGCAGACCAAAAGGTTTCTGGTTTTCTGATTGCATATACAGATATCTAGAGAGAATGCAGATACACATAAAAAGCATATAGATCACAGTTTCAGCACCCCAATTACATAGTCAATAAAGAACAAGATACAAACGAGAATTGGGAGGGAGATCAAACAAGAAAACTAATGTATAGAACATACAGCAAGAAGTCTCTGTAACAGAGTGATAAGTACTTCTATCTGCTTCCAAAGTAAGTGAGCCATTTCAATACTAAACACTTCTGATGATTCAGATGGTTTCACTTTCTTCTCTTTGATGGCAGTTGACACCAAACTAATAGCGTGTGATGTATTTGAATTCAATGATTTTGGCTTGTTACTCGCAACCTTGGTCTTTTTTGTCAATGCTTCTGTGATAGACAAAATACAATCTGCAGCAGACACTGAAAGGCGAGAAGGCAACTCAAGTCTATCCTGCAAAGTGCTGCAAATCACATGGGCAAATAAATGAGACCTATAAGAATATTGAATTACATCATCACGCATACTTTCAGATGAACTAACAAATGTGACTTCTTAAATTCCATGCATGCAACAAAAGAAACCACATTGATTCACAATGGATGACAACGCATAAAGAATACCAACCATTCAATACCCACACAGTAAGAAGCTAAATTCAAGTATGAAAATCCTACAAAATAAGTGGTAAATTTATGGCATTCAGAATTAATTACACTCAAAAAGATATAATTACAACCAACTAAACCAGGCAAGCAACTCATAACATAGCACCTAGAATATACCACTAGTAGCAATAACCGACTACATCTTGCATGATTTAAAACAAACAAGAATAGACTATACCTTCCCTTGCGCACTATGCAAACCAAACGCGGGATACATGAGCAAAGCATCTTCAACAACGCATTATAGTTATCTCTTATTCCTACCGCAAACAAAAACCAAACCGATTACAACCAAACCGATCTTCACAAAAACAAACACAGTAAACTTACAGAGTAGCTGAGAAAAATAAACGAAAAATATCTCATTACCATTTAGCGTATGTTGCTCCGTAAAATTCTCATACTCCACTAAACCACGAACAAGAATACACCAACCAAGCGCAACATACCGATCCTCTTTCCTCTCGATAATATTAGTCAAATCCATAGCAACAGCTTCGAAAACAAACTCATCTTGAAATAACCAGTTGATTATTGTCATAGCTTGTCCTCCATGCTTCAAATTTACATTCCTCAAACACTAATAATAAAATAAATAAATAAATAAATAGAAGAAAAATGGAAGAAAAAAAATAAAAATAAATTACAAGAAATAGCTGCATCCGTACATGTTGAGTGATAGGAACTAGAATCAGGTCCAATTTCTCATGTCTCTCAATCGCGTCTTTAACGTATTTGTGCAAGAACCAAAGTGAATCCTCCAGCGAACCTACAAAGGACATAGAATTCAAAATCCTTAACAGAAATTAGTTGAAACAAACAAATCGATTGTTGAGTGGGTACCGAGAGAAGGCTTTTTGTTGGTAGAGTCGAGAGAGAGGCGATGAATGGAGTCTTGAAGCTTCTTAGTTCGAGAACTGAGTAGAGTGGTAATAGCTCTGCCGATAGTCACTGAAATCATTGATTCTGTGGAATCTAATTTCCGAATTAACACTTCCGCTTCTTGTTGATTCTCCATTGGAATTATGCAACGACAGGGATTGGATTTAGGAAATTACTTTGCTGTTTGAGAGGAATTTCCAGGTACACTGGAGAAGGTTTTTATTTAACCAGGGGTTTTGGAAAGAGCATCAGTTATTAAACCCGCACCGCCGGCTTATTGAATGGACCCGGTGACTTTGAATTCGATTTTATTTGCAACTCGGCTCCTTCAACTCGGTTTATTCAAATTGATCCGGTTAGGTAATTTAAATTATGAAAATATTCTTTCTGAAGGGTGTAGTAGAAGTTATGTTTTTAAACGTTTTTTTATTTATAAATATATTAAAATAATATTTTTTATTTTTAAAAAATTTATTTTTAATATAAAAATATCAAAAAAATCTAAAAACATAAAAAATAATAATTTAAAACTAAAAAAATCATAAAATAGCAAAAAAACAATTTAACCATAACATTAAATAAACCATAATTAATCTTTGGTCAATTCATGAACTATCTAGTCAAACTTAAATAAGATTCAGATCATGTTTGTTTTTGTGATTGAAAAGTTTTTTTTTTTTTGTAAAAAATTAAAAAATTTTACTTTAAAATATTTTTTGTTTTAAATCATTTTAATATGTTAATATCAAAAATTAATTTAAAATTTTAAAAAAATATTATTTTAATATATTTTTAAATAAAATAATGAGTATAACAACAATACAGTTAATTTCAAAGAAATTTTTTAATTCTTATCTAAAAAAAATCATTTCATTTTTTTATTTTTTATTTTTTATTTTTTATTTTTTATTTTTACACAAAGATGTCATTTCATTTAAAAAAAACTACTAAAATTATGTTATTTTAATATTGATCGGGTATAGAAAAGAGACGAAAAGATTGAGCTGAGAACACATATGGTCCCTCTGGTATTATATTTAGTCAAATAAAATCCCTTTCTTTGAATTGAATCAAATCAACCTGTTTTTTTTTCTTCCAATAAAGGTAATTTGAGCATCTTAATCCAATTTACTACTCATTAAAAGGACATGGCTCCTTTTATTTAATCGTAAATGAGGTTTATTTACAACATGGTTCCTTCCTGTACAGTACAATCTATCATACATGAGATTTTGTGATGCTTTTGCTTTTTGCCTTTAGGAAGCTGTGGTAGATTTCAATGAACAATGGCCATGCCTAATTTACTTTTCTTCTAAATTCCGTTATCATTTAAATTGACTAACATGGTATTTGTGAGTATGGTAGTGATTATTTTTTAAAATATTTTTTATTTAAAAATATATTAAAATAATATTTTTTTATTATTTAAAATTTATTTTTGATAATAGCACATCAAAACAATCAAAAAAATATATAAAAAAATAATTTAAACAAAAAAAATTCAAAATTTACACAATTCCTATTTAAAAGGCAATAACAAACTCTTGTTGCTCAATCTGAGTACTGATTTATTTGCTTATAGCAATTGAATAAATAACACTTCTGGTCCATGGATTTGCTGAATGCCTTTTTGTTGTCATGGGCTTGGTATGCCGATATGTTTTTCTTATAAGATTTGGTTTATAAGGCATGGTCTGCAGCGGGGCAGTTTATTCACGATGGAATACATTAGATATATATAGCATTTTAATTTATAATTTGACTAGATTAAAAGAGGTCTGGCAATGCGACCAGTTATCCCATGAAATCCCAAAAACAAGTGCACATGCACAAAATAGGGGGGACTGGATCAAATGCTTCCATATGCTGCAAGCTCTTCCCCAGTTCTCTCAAGTGCTTCAATCGACAGCAATGAAGGCATCATAGCCATGTGCTTATCATTGCATGTCCGTGCCAATGGATGGTTTGCATTCTGCTCTGCCCTCATTTTCCTAGCTATTAGTAATGCGATCTCAGATGTAATGAATTCACAGAGATTCATGCTTCCAGCAAGATAAAAAGAAAAAGAAAAACGCAAGTGCTCTGGAAAAAGGAAGGAGATAGGACTTTCTCACGAGCCACCATCAGCAGCTAACTCAAAAACCTTTCCTACTTTTGCATAGCGGTAGATGTCCTCCTCAGCTTCTGGTGTTTTGTGAACAAGCAACTCAACAGTCTCAGATGCATTACTCAAAAACGCAAATGCTCTGGAAAAAGGAAGTAGATAGGACTTTCTCACGAGTCACCATCAGCAGCTAACTCGAAATTACCTTTCCTGCTTTTGCATAGCGGTAGATTTCCTCCTCAGCTTCTGGTGTTTTGTGAACAAGTAACTCAACAATCTCATATGCATTACTCAAAAACGCAAATGCTCATGAATAGAATATAAATATATATAAAAAAAACCTAACTGATCATGAATATCTATTATCATCCATGATTATTGTTTTTAGTTACCGTGGAGTTTAAACTTTGGAGTACAAGGTCTACCATAAGAAAATTAAACATCGAGGGACCAGTTTATATATAAATAGAAAATTACTGGAACAATTCGTACCATTAACCCCATCCTTTCTAGTAGGCGTCATCAAACTCAACTATTTGACTCGTATTTTCTGAATTCAAATGGAAAAAAAAATAGAAGTGTAATTAGAACTCATAATTAATCTAAAAATGAAGATTTAATTTATGAAACTGTCTAATATAATTCTTTTAATCAGTTTAACCTTCGTGAAAACACAACATATCTACCCTTCTTAGCATCACCACCACCTGCAATGATTTGCTTTTTTCAGTTGCAAAACCTGCTAACACGCTAGCTTCCCTCACTGTATCCAAAATCATCCGTGCTTAATATTTAGTTTAAATATATATTTCATGTAAGGTTTCCTTATATGCTTTTTAAAAATTTTAATGTGTTAATTAATTCTAAAAATAAAAAAATATAACATCATGCACCACATTAACAAATAACAGGCACCAAGTGCTTGCAATTTATGAGATCTAATGATGGTCTATAAGAGATTTATTTTCACTTTATATACCTATAAATTAATTAGAATAATATAATTTCTGAAAGAAAAAATAATGATAATAATAATGGCGATGGAAGAATGGCAGATGATATTATATTATATCAAGCAGAAGAAACATAGCGCTTTTCAATGCACATTTTGGATTGTTTTTTTCAGGGTTTTACATAACTAGCTAGGGGAGGTGTCCATGCAGAATCTGCTCCCCTTGAAACGCCTGGTGATGACTTGATAAAACCTAATTGCCTGTAATTCCCTAATTGTTTGGCCAGGAGTGTTTTCATGCAGGATGAGTTGTGGCTGGAAAGAGCACAAATTGCAATCCCCGCCGCGGTTGCTTTACAGCGGATCCTTTTGCTTCTATAATTGTCACGGTATTTTTATATATTTAAAAGTATATTAGTTATTTTTTAAAATGTTTTTTATATATTAAAATAATATTTTTTTTATTTTTAAAAATTATTTTTGACACATAAACATATCAAAAAAAATTTAAAAATTAATTCCAACAAAAAAAAAAACTTCCATGAAACACTGTATAAAATACAATTACAAACCACATCTTAATTAGCCATACTTATTTTTTTAGAAAGACTGCATAATGTAAAAGGATATCACATTCACATAATGGGATTTCAAAACTAGTACTCAGGTTAAAATACCAAAATACCCTTAACAATAATAAATTAAATGCTCTTGCATCCAAGGGTACATATGCAATTCTATTGTGTATAAAAAAAGAAAAAAATACCTAAATACCCCTATTTGATACCACTTAATTTTTTTTGCTCCTGGATGAATAGCTAAATACCCCTACTATGTTCAAGAGTAAGTTGAATAAAATCATGAAACTCAATTATCGAACAACTCGATGTTGAAGAATAAAAAAATAAACAATGAAAAAACAATATATGTCAATATGGGTTAACTCACAATCCTTGTGACCATGGACGCAAAATCAAGATAACCTAATAAAAAGAAAAAAAAAACATGAAGTCCAATTTTCAATAAATCAAATGTTAAATGATAGAATTGAAACAAATTAATTTTAAAAAGAACAAAAAAAAAAGCCAACCTGCATTAATATTTGAAATTGGTTATTTTGGTCATGAATTCATGACTAACCCCATGGCAACAAAAAGAAAATCCAAGTCAGCCGCAAACCCCGTGATTACAGGCACAGGATCATGATAACTCAGTAGAAAGAAAAGGATAGAAAGATCAATTTTCAGTAAATCAAACATTGAAAGATGAAATTGAAATAAGACAAGTTCTTAATTCACAATCCGTATAATCTTTAAAACTCACAATCTGTGAAATCTTGGACTCGAATTCAATTAAGAAACTTAATTCTCAAATAATTTAATTTTGAATGATAAAATTATAAAAAGAAAATATATCAATTTAAAAAACATGCCAAAGAAAAAAGATAATAGTGATAGAAATGAGGATCAAATTCTATAGAAAAAAAAACAATGGAGGATGAAATTGTAAAAAACAATAAAAAAAACTAAATTTGAAAGATTAAAAAATAAAAGCGGGGTGAAATTGAAAAACATTTGTAATTTTATAGTTTACTCAAAATAAAAAAAAAATAGTTATCAAAAGGACATGAATCAAATGTGAAGGAAAAAGAAATTGAAGGGGTTAGTTGGAAATATTAAAGGGGTTGGTGTTGATTCGAGGAGAAGAGAGGGAAGAGGAAGAGAAGAAGAAAAAAAAGCAATGGACATCGATGCCAAACTAGAAACACATTTGGTTAATGCATTGCCTCATCACATGGGGGGTCAAGACCTTCCAAAGATAACCCTAAAAAATAGCGTCGGATAGCTGGATAGCTCTGCATGCCTCGTTCGAACAGTGCAGGGATCGTCCACACGTACGCACGTGCCAACATGTTTTTTTAATAATATTTAATATATGTCTATTACAATAATGTCAATGGGTAACATTAAAATTTACAATAAAATCAATGTAAATTATATAAAAAAAAGCCCTCGTTAGAAAATTATGTTGATTTTGCCTTCAAGATAATTATACTATTTTGAAAAAAATAAAAAAACCAAAATGCTCCCGAGTAATAGGCATTATTTTTTTATTATAAAGTTAAATTAGTAATTTTATTGTGCAATAAAAAATAAAATAACTAGTCTAACCCCATTATAAAAAGACAATTAAAACAAATAGATTTCTTAGTCTTGGTGAACAATAATTTTTTTAGGAGATTTAGTTTTTTTTAATTTAATAAATGCATTTTAATCACAAATAGACCAATAATTTGAGTGAATATACCATAGTTATTGTCAAGTCACAGGCGATGCCTTGATAAGCTGGTATGAATAATAGCATCAACAAATTCAAGACTGGAATTTATGAGAGCAAACATGATGGTAATATATCTCACCACAAATTTAACTTTCTATCTTTTTAGAGTAATTTCTGAAAATTAAAATAACACAGGAATGTAATTTCATATCTGAATCTGATGCATTGCTGGTAGGCTAGAGTGATGCCTCTCTAATTTTAGAGCATTTAATTGGTCATACACGTACCTAATTCATGAACCTCGTAAAGGGTCTGTCTCGTGATTATTGGTTAGGTCATATCCAACACCCTACCAAACTCCCACCCACCCTCACCCTTCTTTAATGATGCAACTTTGGGTCTGTTTGTTTACGCGGTTGCGGATGCGTTTTAATTAAAACGCAGTTGTCAGCCGTTTGGTAATGAAAAAACTTGATTTACTGTGCCTGGGTCCCACGTGTTTTTTGCGGCTGAAACGTTAAAAATGAAAAGCAGGAAAATCATGCTTTCCATTCACTGTGCATGCTAATTGCACT
>Ga0307515_10006919_pt1 | contig 22539 bp, 20 predicted proteins | sample 17_EM_MG_FD_194513 | JGI IMG/M metagenome (GOLD analysis project Ga0307515, IMG submission 194513) | Populus trichocarpa ectomycorrhiza microbial communities from riparian zone in the Pacific Northwest, United States - 17_EM | ecosystem: Host-associated > Plants > Roots > Unclassified | place...
GTAGCTTTTTTCAATTGCTCTCTATTGGAATAGTCGCCCCACACATTTAAACTGTCCTATTCATATACAGTGACATGAATGGGAAAGGCTCACGTGGGTGTTACTGTGATTTTAAAAAGGGAAATAACATGGAAGGCGTGAGGTGCGTGAGGTGCGCGCGCTTCAATGTGACGGGCAGGTAAACCAGTAAACATGGCGACAAAATGACTGGAATAAACAGAAGTAAATGTATTATACTACTGCACGGTTGGACCCGACCACCACCTCCTCGTGGTGCCAACCGGGCAACGTCTCTTCTCAAAACAGAGGCGGCTGAGGGTGGTCAAGGTAGGTATTACTACGGGTTACAGATGACTTCTAGCTCTGGCCCCTGGTGGTGGTGTACATAGGTCCCTCTGCTCGCCATTTAAGCGCGACGCGTAAGCCTTCTGCGGTAGGGAACCGGGGCATGGGTCGTGCTCCCATGTCTTCGAGACTCTCTCTGCTCCGTAGAATAGTGGTACCCAGGCTGGGTGGTCCTGAAAAGGCGCCGCTCCGTCCCCTGGGGAATCAGAACACAGACGGCGGTCCCCTGCCATCTCCCCTGGCCGCCTGCGGGCAGGACCCCTTGGCCGTTGCGACCGCCCTGGGGTCACCAGGTGGGGGCATCAGGCCCGCTGTGGATCCTGGTCATTTCCCTGGTTTTCCAGGGATTTCGCTGCTGCCTTGCAGTACTTGCGCGTGTTGGGCGTGTGGCCCCGGCCTCTGAACCTTGTGGCTGAGGGGGCGAATTGACATAAGTCCCGCCTACGGCAGGGTGTATTGGTGCCCCACGGGGCAACGGGCAAGGCCCGCGTGCGCGAGTCGACTGTGATAGTACCCCCGGGCGGTGTGGCAGGCAGATGCGCCTGTCACCCCCCAGATTGCCAGAGGCGGTGGGCTCCCCCACCGCCTATCCCACCCATTATTGCCATGCCCATTGGGTAGTCTTGCACCTGAGGTGATGAGATGGTCCTGTGCCGGTGCTGGCCCCCCCGCTTAACCCTTAGGGACTGAGGGGGCTCGCCTGGGTGCGCAGGGTGGGTTTCTAATGACTGGGGCCTGGCTTTAACAGCCCTCCCTAGCCACGGATGCACAGCGACGGTAGGGTCAGTCCTCTGGGAGCGGCGACGGAGGTAGCGCCGTAGCGTGGATAAATCCTTCGGGATCCTTAAATTGGCTGGGGCTTTTAATAGGCCAGCCTAGACCAGAACGTGCGGTGATAAGACGCGCCGACGAGAGAGTACAGGTATTGCCGTTTCAGGCACCACCGGGGGGTGAGGACTAAAGTGTACCTGTGAAGGCCGGGTTCCCTCTGCGGCTGCAGGCCTGAGGACCTAGCAAAGCCTGGTCAAGAGATCGGGCAGGGTCGTGCATTGCACAGTGTAATTCCCGTAGGTCGCCGTAACCCCCGGAAGCGTTGGTGTAGTGCCGGCCAAGAAGTGCGGACAGCCAACTGCAGGTGATGCGAAAAGGGACTCCTTGTCTACCCTAGTACCGACCCGCCTTCCCCTAGGCATTTGTAAGCCCTAGGTAGAACTCCATATAATGAGAGGCGGGAGTCAATAGGTTTTGCCTATGGGGCTTGTTAAAGTGCGGGATAGGGTCAACCGAGTAGCAGTTCCTGATTCGGTTTACGCCCTGAGGGTATCTTAGGTCTGCAGTAATGCCTTTGGGCTCCGCGTTAGTAAAGTCGATGATGGCTGAACCCAGTGAGCGCCTGCGGAGCCCCGAGAATAGCTGTGTGTCTGTGGCGATGACAGGAAAACCCCCAGCTCCCCCCGGGAGCCCCGGGCTTGTAGCCCCCGGTGAAGTATAACTTGACGCGTTGAGTCTCGGGCTGGGCTGGACGGGCTCCATATGGGCGTTCCCGGCCCGCCTGTGCCCCTTGCCTAGTCGTCTCATAAACCTTTCGGTCGTCCAATGGGAGCAGGTCTCTCGCACAGAAGCTTGCTCGTGCGGGCTCACTCCTGCTGTACGGCGGCCGATATCAGGGCTTGCCTCATGCCTGCGGTCCTACTGCGTGGCCCTGGCGAGCCCCTAAGGGGGACGTAAAACTCCTTAAGGGCGGTCCGGTACGGTGCCCCTCTCCACCCGCGGGGAGGGGCCACCTTGCCAATGTCGGACTGGTGGCCCCCTGCAGGTTTAGCAGGTATTCCTTTGGCGATTGCGCCCCAGGCGACCCCCGCACTCTCGGCTGCGGAAGCTTTGGGCTGCAGAGTCCTTCGGGACTCCTATGCCTTGAGAAGCTGTCTAGGTGTCTCCAACAGACAACGAGGTCTTAAACCAGATTCCTGCAGGTGATGGTAGAGAGAGCTCTAGAGAGCAGGCTGGCTCCCTTGTTGGCGTGGGGCCCCGGCACAGAAGCTTGCTCGTGTCGGAGGCAAAACCGCCTCTCTGACCCACAAAAAAAATAAAAAATAAAAAAATAAAAAAATATACTACTGCACAATATCGGGGAGTGTATCGAAAGGTTCTAAAACGAAAACGGGTCTGGAACGGATGCAGGGAGGGCTGAAGGTGCACCATTCCAGGGGACGTGACGGGTGCATTTTGTGACTGACAGGTGCGAGGCACGCACATCTAATTGTGGTAATAGAAGGCAGGCCCCGCGCACGCGCGTGCGCTTCAATCGACCCAAATCACGATAAGTTTCGCAGCTGCGCGTGGCTGCATTTGTGTGACTGATGTGCAAACCACGTGCCCATGGTACAGGCTCCATGAGAAAGGTTGAGCCGTGCGCATTGCGCGCACTAACAATAAAAGCTCTATCCATACAAATTGGGAGCGCGCTCCCAGTTCATTTCACGATATTTTCACAATACAGGACGAGAAATTGGCTAATAATTTCTAATAATTTACAGGATGATCGACAGTGTTGCGTATCACACACGACTGCTGCCCACGTGGTCCCCTGGTGGACGGGACGGGCGTGGTCGAATGCCCCTAACCCAAGGCAGGGTTACGCAAGTTGCGCAAGCCGCGCACGCCTCATTTGGGACAGAGTCCGCCGTGGGAACGCGCGCGGCTGACCCCTCTTAGGGGTCTTATGCACAAAGAGAACGTACCCCTCTTAGGTGTCGAAAAGTGGTTGCCCGAGGTGCGACCGATGCGAGAACCGACATATGAGTGACGATAGAACTACGCCCCGCACGTTCTACCGGGGAGTGGTTAATTCTATACCTCAGTATACTCCTGGTCTTCGCACACTGCACTTCGATCTCATCTTCTTACAGATTCATCGGAGCGAAGCCTCTGTCCAAACCTCGTTCAGGAAACCGGTCTCGAATTCACTACTGTACAGAACACCGCAGGCGCTATGACTCGAATTCACCCCATCCTGACCAGACGCGATTCCAGTTGGGCTATGATTTCCAAAAGCGACGGACTACTTTCGCACCTCGGGAGCGGGAGTCCAAGGCCGGGGATTAGTGGTGGACAGAAAATTCAAAGGCGTATGTCGATGATTCAGAGGGTGCGAGTCTACTTCGGTAGTCCCCATATTGGAATTCACGATAGAATGACGTACAGTCCACTCGTTTGCCCTGCTTGTACACCTATTTTAACAGCGCGGGAGAGGTCTTGACCATGCAGAGCGCTCAATGAATGAACACCACGTCGGCGATGATCTGGTGGTCGACGGCGTTCACGTGACGGACAAGGAGCAGGGGCGTAGAGCGATACCTGGATCAGAATGAGGTTGGTATATACAGAAGGGATGTATGGAACACACTTGATTTCACCGCGGACCGGAGGATCGATTCCGGCAACGGGTGCTCATTCGCCCTAGTGTGCGCAAGGTAGAGTGAAGAGGGCACAAGGTGGCCTTGGCGACAGCGACAGCGAGGGCCACATGACAAGCCCGAGAAGGCAGGTACACCTTGGCGCACAGTGGACATCCATATGGACGCTGGCGGGCGAGCGACGAGGGACGGGTGTGAGGGACGGCCGATCGACAACACCGCGGCAAATTGTTAAGGATACAGTATTCGTGGCACGGTGCGAGGCAGGGCGTGGAGGACTCTCTGTTGGTTTGTGAGCTTGTACGGTCGTAGGGAGGCCGGCACGGGGGATAGCGGGAGGACAGGATGGAACCTGGAGACCAAGTTGAGCTGTAAGTGAAGGAACGAGCAGTGAATACGAGCAGCACAGAGGATGAGCAGCACAGAATGGGGACGAGTGTGGGCCAGGAGAAATTCGTAGGTCTTCTTCGCTTTCCAACTTGAGGTCAATGGCAGTTCATTGGCAAGGCGGAACATACAGTCGATTTTTTGGAGTATACACTTGTGTAGGGTCCGAGTGGTGAGGCCCTTGCTGCTACTCGAAGTTGCGGAGATGCGGCGAGTCCGGAATGGCTAGGGATTCTGATTCGGGGGAGAAAGCATTCGAAGGATTTGCGTATAAAGGGCGATTACTCAGTGGGTGCGAGTGCTACTCTCCACCTGGGTGATACAGGCAGATATCTCGTTAGTCCTCACAAGAGATCGACACTGAATATGGTGACCTACCGCGCCTTGGTCCCCTGCTTGTGCACCGCGGCTGTTCTGAGATCCTGTAGCGCGAGGGGAATTCTTGCGCTTGGAGGGGGTTCAATGAAGAACTACCCCACCGACAACCGCGATGAGATTCTGACCGATGTCGGCTGCCGTCGCGGTGTACCACGACGACGATCGCGCATCCAGAAGCACAACACAAGGTTGAGTTCATTGCAGGTGAACGAGTAGACTCCCGTGATTGGAGTCAAGAGGCCTTCCTTCGCGCCTGCTAAAATGAAATGAGAACTGGTATCAGTGGGCCTCCTGTTGAGTGGAGCGACAAAGAGGATGGCGGGGACGAGCCCGAGGACAGGCGCACCTCGAGTCCGAGTCAAGCTGGACGCGAATACGAGGACTGGAGCGAGCCGCGATGGAATTTCGAGGACAACCCAGGCGCTCTGATCAGCGGCGTCGTGGCAAAGCTAGTCTGCTAAGGATATATTATTCATGGCGCAGTGCAGCAACAAACGATCCCCTCTGTCCCTTGGAGTGTTCGCCAGAGTGGAAGTCACGATTTGGTAAGGTCGTAGGCAGGCACTCAGGCATTGCACCGAGCGCGGAATGGGAGGATATGGAGTCACTTGAGCTGTATGTGAAGCAAGAAACAGTGAGCACGACATTCAACTCGGAGTGTCAGCCCGACGAACCTGGGGACGGAATTTGCGCTTTCGATCGCGAGATGGGCCAATATGGATGACACTACTGAGAAGATAATATACACTAGGTAGATGTGCAGGACTTGGTACAGTGGAAATTTTGACGAGACTTCTTCGCCTTTGATTAGACGGAGCGAAGTTGTCAAGGAACATCTGGTTTTCGTTTGGTTTAGTGAGCACGAGATGGGACAAGCGACGGTAATCGAAAGCGAGAAAAGTTGCAGTCATGTCGGCGCAGGGTCCAAGTGCTAAGGGTGCCTCTTATTACTTAGCTTCTAGCCAAATGCGGGCGTTTGGCCTTTCAATGGTATTCTAGTGTACCGAGACTTGAGACTTGGTAGGCGGTTTGGTTAACTTCATTCGAGCCTCGGAGAGTGAACCTGGCACTGCTCTCACCTTGCATTTTTGGCGAGTAAAACGCAAGTTCGGTGAATAACGAGCTGCGCTTGGTTATCGTCACGCGCGTGGTGGAGCAAGTTTCGTGGGTCTCATCCGTCTCTATTTGCTTTCGTAGTTGCTCTCTGGCGGTGACGATCCGCTCAGCTGCCGGTACGATGGGTCAACGTCACGACGGCCTGTGAGGCCGCCAAAGCGAAGCGTTGTACGTGTACTTGTACGCGGATGGGTGTTGGATAGACGCTCTACGCATGTTCACTGTGTAATCTGGGAGCGAATGAACAATGAGGCGCGTTCGTCGGGGTCAAGATCTCAGAGATCGACGATCCAAGCTATCGAGTGTAACATTGACCAGGGAAAACAGCCAAAAAAATGCTCGCACCTTGAATCAGCTATACCTATCTCTCTCTCTTTTCATGAGTCTGAACCTATAGTTTTAGTCTAAACCTTGAGATTTCCACAGGTCTCCTCTCGCCCATCCGCCCACAGTTGTGCCTGTCCGAGTGCCGATCTCAGTCCCAGTCACCTTAACAATTACTACGTAAACAGTTGACCCCGTTCACGTGCTTCTCTTTATGTCAAGCCTCCATTTCCTCGCCCAGACCGAGGCTGAAGAGCAGCCACCGAACTGGAAATAGAGGGCAAACCCCCAAGAGCTGAGTAAGGCAAGTGGTGGTTGCAGGTGGAGGTTCAAACCCGACGAGTTTGGACCATTTTCAGGGTCTAGACACCCCAAATCTGGTGCACCGTTTAGTTATTAGCGAGGAGGGCGTCGTCACCTCTGTCAACAATCCATCGTCCTCGACACGGCCGGACGGAAGCTCCGCAAAACAATCATGCTCCTGTTGATCTACAGGTATTGCGGCCGGACCTCAATACATGACTACACCTAAAAGACCAAAGAAAACCTACGACCGGACGGCCAGGACACAAACCTCCCAGTCCCCCCAACCGGAACTCAAGTCACACCAACCCCACAACCGCCGCTGCCACGGTACCGGAGTAATAAAGGTGTAAAGATGACCATTCGATTGCTCGTCTCGGAACATTGAAAGGAATTGTGAACCACAACGGCATCCCAACCGACCTTCTGCACGATCGGCACATCACCGCCGTGGGCGACCCGACCGCCGATCGCGATTATGCCAAATGGGGCGTCGCAGTTGCTACCACCAAGGACCTCTTCACCTCTGCTGGGGAATGCGGAATCGATGCGATTCTAGGACATCGAGGGGGGCATTGCAGAGAAACCGCATAACGACAAGCTACAATTGAAGATATCTCGCGGTGGGTAACACTTTTAACATGCTCGCCTTCGTTTTTCTTCCATAGATTATGAGTGTAGGAGTCACGCGGTTCAGGATAGCTCGAATTGTGGCGTCTGTGTTGTTGATCTGTCCTTACAAGGACTCTACCAAGTAGTGAAAGATATGGATAAACTACAAATATAAGTTTGCATTGTACTAGCAAGTAAACCATATCCACAGTCATGAAAACACTCACTCTATTCAAGCCACACTTTGCATCTTCCCTCCTCAACCCAAAGATACCAATCAGCCAATCCCATCACATCCTGGAATGCTGGACTAATGGGTTCACTATAACAGAAGTGACCTCTGGTGTACTCAGCTGCTTGCTCCATATCCTCTATTGATGTAGATATCTCAAACGATGGAAACCTGCATAAGGACGGGAGAGCGTTATCTACATGCACTCTAACAGCCATTTTGGTCATAAGACGAATACCACACAAACTAAATGTCCAATTCAAATCTCTCAGTCTTCTCAGGAAGATCAATATTTCTCATGGTAAACCTCCCATTCCTCCCAATCAAATTACTTCTAAGCGAGGGCCAGAGAGTAGAAAAGGTGAAGGCCTTCAAGGGAGACCCACACTCTGCACGAAGAGTGACAATAGTCTCGAGTATAGGTTTCAGCTCTGGCTCCACCGAGGGACTTTGGCCCTCGATCTGTAAGCACTGCAACCTAGGACAGAGAAGTTGTGATCTCTGCTCCTCACCACTCGTTTGTTTTAGTCCAGAGGTCCCATATGCACCCATTGGAAGAAAGGCCCTGAATGAGACTACACCGGGCCGAGAGCTGATAATCAAGGTTTCAAGCGATGGCAATGACCTAAGAATTGGGATCAGATCTCCATCAAACGGCCAACGCTTCATATGCAGGAGGTTCAATTCTGACAGATTTGCATTCACTGCGATCCGTTTCTCCCAAATCGTGCTGCATTCTGGATGTGAAAAATCCAAGGCCAGCTCATGAATCTGTGGAAGCTTGAAGGTGGCAAGCAAGTAGGGATCATCTATATCTACTCTGGTGCAGACAGGCATCTCTGTCTCTGTGAACAGACTTGGAGAGTCACTAAAATGACCATACCGTGTCACCACCCTGCATCTCTCGAGCTTGTGGAAGGTGTGGCCAGCCAAAAATGAGGGATTAACTATTTCCACTACCAGGACCCTGAGTGCGGAAAAAAAGGGCAAAGTACGAGGCAGTGAAGGTGGCAGTGGCGGTCGGACATAGTTATATACCATCAGTTCCATGTGTTCATGAGTAAACCGAAATTCAGCAAAATGGCTGGAACGAAAATCCCACAAAGCAAGATATTCCGCCTCCTTAAAAGGTAATGGAACAAAGCTATCCAGAGGCAAGTCTCCTGATATGAGGATTATGCCATGTGGAGTCAAAATACCAAGCAGAAGCCTCACATACCCCTCTCTAAAGATCCTCCGAGGCTTTAAATGCAGGAATTTGCTCGTTGGACCAATTGACCAGCTTGACGTAGGCGCTTCGTCAAAGCTCAAGCTGAGTTCGAATGAGGGACGTTTCTTCGGATTCCGTGATGCCATAATGTCACCAAAGACTGCGATGAGTGCCTTCTTGTCTCGGCCCCTCAGCCACCTCCTGTACCGGAGTTCAAGTGACCTCAATGATGGACAGGATGGAGCAATGGTCTGGCTTAGTGGCCTAACCATGTCAGAAGCATTATCAACAGTAGGTTCTCTGACAATAAATGCCTGGAAGAAAGCCATGCTTAAAGCATTGGGGCTGGCAAGTCCCAGCGATAAATGTTCCAAAGCTGGTACAAGCCTCAACATATAAATCAGCAACTGCTCCCTGCAAGTAACACCCAGTCGCAAGACAGTCAGGCTCTGTGCTCCAGCAGTAAATTTAGGGTATAGAGCGGCGAGCTGACGATTCCCTCTCCAGGTATTCCACTGCCCACTTTTCACATCCAATTCAGATAGTGGATGTAGGTAAAAATGTGTAAGGGGGTGAAGATCATTGGAGTGATATGTAAGCGAGTGGCATGACGGCATAGTAACGGGCTGGAGGGCCTGGATAGTGTCCACATGGTGCGGAAATGTAATATGGCATGTCACTAGGGCAGAGAAAACATGTCCAGCCATCCACTGGACGGAAATAGACTTCAGATGCAAGTCACGCAGGGTATGGATAAGAGGAAGGGAGGCATCTGGTGGATATAATGGGAGGCAAAGGTTTCGGGCCTCAAAGACCTCCAGCCTATGAAGGTGTGGAAGGATATCTACAGGGCTATCCACCCTCTTGGACAGGCGGATCTTGAGAGTCGTGAGGAAGTTGAGGATATGCAAACCCGCAGGTTGCACAAGGTAGAAAACAGCACCCGGATCTTCAATCTCGATTAAAGTGAGATTTGGAGAAGCACTTCTTCTGATTGCAGTCATGACTGGCCCAAGGAACCCGCCAAAACCGCGAGCCACTTTGAAGGATTCGAGGTGCACCAAAGGTTGCCAGATCCGGACGTCGGTGTATTCTCCAAGGGGTGGAGGTGAAATGAGCTTAAGAGAGGTCCATCTGGATGCTACCTGGGCTGCGGCCATGAAGCATGCAAGAAAGTTCTCAGGATTGAAATCGCTGCCGTCCGTTTCATCATTCATATCAACCCTCACATCCAAGCGCGTCTTTGTACCTTGTACAAATGCCTGGACGACTTTCTTCTGAGTTGCCTTTCTGATCGTCAATTGAGAATGGATGCCTGGAGTTGAAAGTATAATGGCGTGCCAGCGTCGGCAGACAAGCATCATGTAGTTTCGATACCCTGACCAATGTTGCTCTAGGAGCAGAAAGATTTCTGAGAGTATTTCGACTGGAATGAGGTCGGCTTTGCCGGGTGGCAGCAACGGACGGTTGTCTGACAAGTACGAGTACGAGTCCGAGTCCGAGTCCGAGTCCGAGTCCGAGCCCCAGCCCGAGTACCAGTCCGACTCCGGTAACCAGACCATGATTTGAGAAATGCTACTTCGCAAACACTGGGGAGATGAAGAGAGTCAAAGAGTGTTCAACAGTACATAGCTGGCATTGCGCGATCAGCAAAAAAGGCGCATGGCTTGTCAGACAAATGACCGAGAAGAGAGTGTGCGAAGTCAATTGGATATTTATGGTCGGCTACTTGATTGGAATGCCGTCGACCTGTGATTGGCGGGCGAATCGGTCTTAATTGGGTGATCTCCGGCTCCTGACAGCTCGGACTGAGGCGAAAACGCCCTCTTCGACTATCACACACATTACCCAACAGCTTCGGTCTCATCACCTGACAATTTCAGTGGAAAGACGTCTTCGTCAAACTCTCGTCCAAGCCTTTTTCGAAGAAACGCCCCGAACTCTCTACAGTACAGTCGTTCTGATAACGCTACGACTTAGATTCTTCCCGCTCTCTGCATCCTCCGCAACGGACCTTACGTGAAGCGTGAACAAGTTTCAGTTCTAGCCGGAGTCGGGGCAATGTACGCATCTTGGTAGTCCTTGCAGGGTAAATTCACTCGCATCGGTGAGCCGTCCTTTCGCGCCTGCGAGGTATAAGAAAGCGTCGTGTGTGAGGGGACAAAATTGTGGCGGACCGATACGAGAACCGACATATGAGTGACGATAGAACCACGCCCCGCACGTTCTACCGGGGAGTGGTTAATTCCATACCTCAGTATACTCCTGGTCTTCGCACACTGCAATCTCATCTTCTTACAGATACACCGGAGCGAAGCCTCTGTCCAAACCTCGTTCAGGAAACCGGTCTCGAATTCACTACTGTACAGAACAGAACACTGAAGACGTTATGACTCGAATTCACTCTATCCTGACCAGGCGCGGTTCCAGTCGGGCTGTGATTTCCAAAAGCGACAGACTACTTTCGCACCTCGGGAGCGGGAGTCCAAGGCCGGGGATCAGTAGTGGACAGAAAAATCAAAGGTGTATGCTGATGGTTCAGAGGGTGCGATTCTACTTCGGTAGTCCTCCTATTGGAATTCACGGTGGAATGACGTACAGTCACTCGTTTGGCCTGCTTGTACACCCACCTATCTTAAGAGCGCAGGAGAGGTATTGACCGTACAGAGGCGTTCAATGAATGACCACCACGTCGGCGATGATCTGGTGGTCGACGGCGTTTACTTGGCGGACAAGGAGCAGGGGCGTAGAACGATACCTGGATCAGAATGAGGTTGGTATATCCAGAAGGGACGTATGAAATACACTTGATCTCACCGCAGACCAGAGAATCGATTCCAGCAACGGGTGCTCATTCGCCCTAGTTTGCGCCAGGTAGAGTCGTGGCACAAGGGGGCCTTGGCGATGGCGATAGCGAGGGCCACATGGCGAGTCCGAGAAAGCAAGCATACCTCGGCGCAAAGTGGGCATCCATATGGACGCTGGCGGGCGAGCGACGACGAGGTACAGGTGTGAGGGACGGCCGATCGACAGCACCACGGCAAATGTCGTTTGCTAAGGATACAGTATTCGTGGCATGGTGCGAGGCAGGGCGTGGAGGACTCTCTGTTGGCTTGCGAGTTTGTACGGTTGTATGGAGGCCGACACAGGGCGAGCAGGAGCGACATGGAGTACAGGATGGAATATGGAGACCGAGTTGAGCTGTAATTGAAGGAACGAGCAGTGAATACGAGCAGCACAGAGAATGAGCATGACAGATGGGGACGAGTATGTGCCTGGCGAAATTCGTAGGTCTTCTTCGTTGTGCACTTGAGAACAATGCAGTCTCATTGGTAAGGCGGAACATATGGTTCATTTTTTAGAGTATGCACTTGTGTAGGGTCCGAGTGGTGAGGCTCTCGCTGCTACCCGAGGTGGCGGAGGAGTCTGGTGTGGCTAGGATTCGGATTCGGGCGAGAAAGCATTCGAGGGATGGGCGAAAAAAAGGGCGATTATTCAGTGGGTGCGAGTTCCACTCTCCACCTGGGTGATGCAGGCAGGTATCTCGTTAGTCCTCACAAGAGATCGACACTGAGTATGGTGACCTACCCCGCCTTGGTCCCCTGCTTGTACACCGCGGCTGTCCTGAGATCCTGTAGTGCGAGAGGAAATTTTGTGCTTGGAGAGGGTTCAATGATGAACTACCCCACCGACAACCACGATGGGATTCTGACCGATGTTGGCTGCCGTCGCGGTGGATCACGACGACGATCGCGCATCCAGAAGCACAACACAAACTTGAGTTCATTGCAGGTGAGCGAGTACACTCCCGTGATTAGAGTCAAGGACCCTTCGTTCGCGCCTGCTAAAGTGAAATGAGAACTGGTATCAGTGGGCCTCCTGTGGAGTGGAGCGACAACGAGGATGGCGGGGACGAGCCTGAGGACAGGCACACCTCGAGTCCGAGTCAAGCTGGACGCGAATACGAGGACTGGAGCGAGCCGCGATGGAATTTCGAGGACAACCCAGGCGCTCTGATCGGCGGCGTCCTGGAAAAGCTAGTCTGCTGAGGATACATTATTCACGGCGCAGTGCAACAGCAAATGACCCCCTCTGTACCTTGGAGTGTTTACCAGTATGGAAGGTACGACTTCGTAGGGTCGTAGGCAGGCACCCAGGCGTGGCACCGAGTGCGGAATGGGGGATATAGAGTCACTTGAGCTGTACGTGAAGCAAGGAACAGTGAGCACGACATTCAACTCGGAGTGTCAGCCCGACGAACCTGGGGACGGAATTTGCGCTTTCGGTCGCGAGATGGGCCAATATGGATGGCACTACTAAGAAGAGAATATACACTAAGCGGATGTGCAGTACTTGTTACAGTGGAAAATTTGGCGAAACTTCTTCGCCTTTGATTAGACGGAGCGAATTTTGTCACGAAACGGGACGGAACGTCTTGTTCTCGTTTGGCGGGTTAGTGAGCACAAGATGGTACAAGCCACGGTAATCGAAAGCGAGAAAAGTTGCGGTCATGTCGGCACAGGGTCCAAGGGCTAAGGGTGCCTCTGGGGTTTGGCCTTTCGATGGTATTTTAGTGTACTGAGACTTGGTAGGCGGTTGGGTTAACTTCATTTGAGCCTCGGAGAGTGACCCTGGCACTGCTCTCACCTTGCATTTTTGGCGAGTAAAGCGCAAGTTCGGTGAATAACGAGCGGCGCTTGGTTGTCGTCGCGCACGTGGTGGAGCGAGTTTCGTGGGTCTCATCCGTTTCTATGTGCTTTCGTAGTTGCTGGCTGGTGATGACGGTCCACTCGGCTGCCGATATGATGGATCGACGTCACGGCGGCCAGTGAGGCCGCCAAAGCGAATCGTTGTATGTGTAGTTGTACGCGAATGGGTGTTGGATAGACGCTCCACGCATGTTTACTGTGTAATCTGGGAGCGAATGAACAATGAGGCGCGTTCGTCGGGGTCAAGAAACAGAAATACTCTTCCCTCTCAGAGATCGACGATCTCGCCCAGTCTCGAATGTTGACTATCACCCCAATATACCTCGCCTTCGCAGACTTCAAGGCGCCCCTACGCGGTATCTTGGATCCAACCCTTTACGGCTCTCATCGAGCGAAGCCTCCGTCCGAGCCCTCGTTCAGACAGCCAGAGGAAACCAGTCTCAAATTCACTACGGTACAGACGCTACGAACTGATTTCTCCCCGCTCTCTCACTCCTTCGCAACAATCACGATGTGACCAGGTGCGATTCCAGTCAAGGCTACAGGCCAACGGGCACCCCCGCGTGTCAGGATGCCGCAAATCCAGGGCCGAGGATCCAGAGGAGATGCGCGCATGGTGGATGCGCCGATGACGCGCAGGATGCGACTCTACTTGGACGCACCTTGGTAGCCCTCACATACGAATTCACCGATGTGACCCCATCAGCCACGTCCGTGGGTACCAACCACTCGTTCGGTCTGCCTCGATTCTGCGATTCCAATGGCGTGGGAGAGGTCTTGCCCATGCAGAGTGTCCAATGAAGAATACCACGTCGGTGATAGTAATGGGGCTTTGGTAGTTCGGTGGCGCTCACTGGAAAGGAATGGACGGGGCGTCTCGATCAGAGTGAAGGTGGCGCATCCAGAAGTGCAGTGCTGGGCCTTTATCTAATTTCATTTGGGCTCGTAACGATCCTGGCAACTGCCTCGTTCATGGCGCGGTGCTCTGGTAGTTTCGTGAGTTTGTACAGATGTAGGGAGGCCGACACGGGCAGGGTGGAGTACATGATGTAACATAGAGACTGAGCTAGCTGTAAGTGAAGAAACGGGCACTGAGCAGGAGCAGCACAGAGAACGAACATGAAGGAATTCGCTGGTCTTCTTTTTCGTCCAAGTTTTTTGTCATTTTCGTAGGTATGCGCTTTGTATAGGGCCCAAGGTGGTGATGGTGAGGTTCTTACTGCTACCCGACGAGCGACGGGCACGCGCTGATGCGGCGAGTCCGCGGTGACCAGTGTTATGGTGACCTACCGCCCCTAGGCCGTCCTGCTCGTACACCGCTGTTTATTCTGAGGTCCCACAGCGTGTGACATGGAGAGGGTTCGATGCACACCTGCCCCACGATTGGGGCCCTGACCAATGCGCTGTGTGCATCACGGTCCAGTCTCTTCACCGGAACGACGATCGCACATCCAGAAGCAAAGCGGGACATAACCTCGAGTTCATTGCAGGTGTGCGAGTCGACTCCCGTGACTGGTCCAGAGCCGTTCGTTCCCACCTGCTAGAGCGAAGACAGATATCAGCGGGCCTCCTGCCGTGCGACGAGGACCACAGGGACAAGTACAAAACTAGACGCACTTCGACTCAAGCTTGACGCGAATACGAGGACTGGTGCCAGACCGAACCGCGAGTCGCGTTGAAACTTCGAGGACAACCCTGGAGGATCTGATCGGCGGCGCCGTGGCAACGCTCATCTGCTAAGGGTACATGATTTGCGGCGCGGTGCAACAACAAATGGCTCCTCTGTACCTTGGGGTTCTCGTCGGAGTGGAAAGTACGATATCGTGGAGCTGTAGGCTGGCACCTAGGATTTGAATGGAGGGAATGGAGTGACTTGAGCTCTAAGTGAAGCAAGAAACAGTGAGCACGGGATCCAGCTAGAAATGCCAGCTCGCTCGACGAACCTGGGAACGGAATTTGCGCTTTCGCTCGCGAGATGGGCCAATATGGATGATATCACTGAGAAGAGGATATGCTCTAGGCAGGTAGACAAGACCAATTACAGTGGGAAACTTGGCCAGTCTTCTTCGTGTTTGACCCTTTGATCCAACGATTTTGATAAAGCGAATTCCAGAACGTTTGGTGTGCGTTTGGTGATTTCAATGAGTACGAGGTGGTATAAGCCACGGTAATCGAAGGCGAGAAAGTCGCAGTACTGCCGGCGCAGGGTCCAAGTGCTAACGATCCTTCTTGGCTGCTACCCAAACCCAAGCGTTCGACCTTCGACGGTATCCTAGTGTATTGAGACTTGGTAGGCGGTTGGGTTCACTTCATTCGTGCCCCGGAGCCTCCGCGATATGACAAGCACCCTCAATTCCGAGGATGGCCACTAAACCTCAATGTTCAACCGTTAAGAGCATTTCATTCAATCTGCTTCGACTCAAATATTCAACATCTTACATTCAACCAACCCCCCTTAGCTAAACCAGTGCGGTGCGCGACAAAAATGCGAACAAAGGTCAAAGCCGGAGCTCTGCGTGATATGCTGAGAGGTACCCTGGCCGAAACCCCTTTCGAACTCGCATAGCCCAGTACACGACATGCCTCGGCTTAGCCAGAACCCAGAACGTGACACTTACTAGGTTAGGGAGGGTGGAACAAATGACAGAAAGTAGAGCCGGAGTTGACCAGTGATCGATCATGGATTAATTATCCTTGGTCCGCCATGTGATACCAATTTAATGTAGTAGTGGATAAGTTCAGCGCCGACACAAGCAACACGGCACTGGTTTAATAGTGTTGCGCCACCTCAGGCACTCGAATCCGGGGCCCCTCAGGCCCCGAACTGCCTAGTAGATTTACCCCCTGAATGAGGGTGATGGTCGTCAGCATCTATGATGACTGCTGACTGCGGACGGCGGACGGCGGACGGCGGACCCCTTCAGGGGGGTAAATCTACTAGGCCTGAGGTGGTTGCGCTGGTTCTATTATATTGGCCCACGAATATATAAGACTACCTTGTTCCTGCCCGACGCCTCTGTCATCGAAATTATGAGAGTGTGATTGGGTGGATCGACTCTGCAATGTGTAGAACGGTATTAGTGAGGTGGCTGGGCCTCTCTCAACTATACAACCCCTCTGGTAATTGTGGGGGTGTGCCCTGCGAGAGCCGCACCTCTGTTGCACGAAATGGGATCGGGGTGGCAACGCCATTCCTTGGCCAGAAACGATACGACACAGCCTATGGTGGTGCCATAAGCAATTTCTGTGGTAATATTGATCGCTTCGTGGAGTTGTGGCCTGAAAACGATACGATGGTTGTATGATCGATCGAGGAATGAAATGTACTAGTGAAAAGCGAGGATTCGGGTACCTAGTTCATGATCACAAAGTTGAGCCACCTGTGCAATTAATGACGGTCATGGTTTCCTATGCGACTAAATATTGATCTCTACATATATTTGATGGGGGATTGAATTCCGCGTGAATATTTTGGTGTCGGAAAAGTTATTGGAAATTTTACTTTCCTGGTCGGCTCAATTACACTGGCTTCAACGCTGGAGGAAGAAATCAGGCTTGACCGTGCATGTTTTTGCCCGGTGAAATGCGCGCTCTCGCCCTCCCTGCTCCTCCACAATCGTAAGAAATTAAATCTCGTTTGTAGTTGATACTATCAGCCTGTGAGGAGATTCCTTTCGCGAGTACGAGGTCGAGGTAAAAACGGGCCTTGTGTGGGATATCTCAAACAACGGAAACCTGCATATGGACGGGAGGGCGCTACCTACATGTATTTTAACAGCCATTTTGGTCATAAAACGAATACCACCCAAACTAAATGTCCAATTTAAAAGGATCCGCCCCCTGTGGCAGGACAATCTCTTCCATCGTAAAGCTCCCATTCCTCCCAATCAGCTCAAACCGTCTTCCAGGCTTCGGCCAGAACTCAGAAAAAGTGAAGCCCTTCAATGCAGACCCACACTCTGCACGAAGAGTCACAATATCCTTGAGAATAGGTATCAGCTCTGGCTTCGCTGAGAGATCTTGACCCTCAATCTGTAAGCTCTGCAACCTAGGACAGAGAAGGTCCGGGCTCTGCCCCTCACTACTGGTTCGTTTCAAGCCAGAGGTCCCATTTGCGTCCATTGGAAGAAACGCCCTGAATGACACCACACCAAGCTGATAGCCGATAATCAAGGTTTCAAGCAATGGTAATGACCTAAGAATTGCGATCAGATCTCCATCAAACGGCCAACCCTTCATATGCAGGAGGATCAATTCCGACAGATTTGCATTCACAGCGATACGTTTCTCCCAAATCATGCTGCATTCTGGATGTGAAAAATCCAAGGCCAGCTCATGAATCTGTGGAAGCTTGAAGGTGGCAAGCAAGTAGGGATCATCTATATCTACTCTGGTGCAGACAGGCATCTCTGTCTCTGTGAACAGACTCGGAGAGGAATAAAAAGACTCAGGGGATTTCACCACCCTGCATCTCTCGAGATTGTGGAAGGTGTGACCAGCCAAAAATGAGGGATTAACCCATTCCACTACCAGGACCCTGAGTGCAGAAAAAAGAGGCAAAGTACAAGGCAGTAAAGGTGGCAGTGGTGGTCGGACATATTCATAAACCATCACCTCCATGTGTTCATGAGTAAACTGAAATTCAGCAAAAGGGCTGGAATAGTGATCATACAAACTAAGATATTCTGCCTCCTTAAAAGGTAATGGAACAACACTATCCAGAGGCAAGTCTCCTGATATGGTGATTATGCCATGTGGAGTCGAAATACCAAGCATAAGCTTCACATGGCCCTGTCTACAGAACCGATTCTCTAAATGCAGGAATTTGCTCGTTGGACCAATTGACCAGCTTGACATGGGCGCTTCGTCAAAGTTTAAGCTGAGTTTGAATGAGAGACGTTTTTTCGGAGACCGTGATGCCATAATGTCACCAAGGACTGCGATGAGTGCTATCTTGTCTGGGCCCCTCAGCCACCTCTTGTACCGGAGTCGAAGTGTGTCCAATGATGGACAGGATGGGGCAATGGCCTGGCTTAGTGGCCTAACCATGTCAGAGGCATTATCGACACTAGGTTCTCTGACAATAAATGCCTGGAAGAAAGCGATGCTTAAAGCATTGGGGCTGGCAAGTCCCAGCGATAAATCTCTCAAGGCTGGTACAAGCCTCAACATATAGATCAGCAACTGCTCCCTGCAAGTAACATCCAGTCGCAAGAAAGTCAGTCTCTGTGCTCCGGCAGTAAATATAGGGCTTAGAGCGGCGAGCTGACGATTCCCTCTCCAGGTATTCCACTGCCCACTTTTCACATCCAATTGAGATAGTGGAGGGAGGAAAAAATGTGTAAGGGGGTGAAGATCATTGGAGTTATATGTAAACCATTTGCATGACGGCATAGTAACGGGCTGGAGGACCTGGATAGTGTCCACATGGCGCGGAAATGTAAGATGACATGTCTCTAGGGTAGGGAAAACATGTCCAGCCATCCAATGGACAGAAACAGACTTCAGATGCAAGTCACGCAGGGTATGGATAAGAGGAAGGGAGGTATCTGGTGGATAGAATGGGAGGCAAAGGTGGCGGGCCTCAAAGACCTTTACCCTGTGAAGGTGTGGAAGGATATCCACAGGGCCATCCATCCTCTTGGATAGCTGGATCTTAAGAGTCGTGAGGAAGTGGGTGATATGCAAACCCGCAGGTTGCACAAGGTAGAGTACAGCAACCGGACCTTCAACCTCGATTGAAGTGAGATTGGGAGCGTCACCTCTTCTGAGTGCAGCCATCAGTGGCGATAGGAACACGTCAAAACCGTCGGCCACTTCAAAGGATTCAAGGTGCAGCAAAGGTCGCAAGATCTGGAGGCCAGTGTATTCTCCATACGATGGAGGTGAAATGAGCCTAAGAGAAGACCATCTAGATGCTGCCTGGGCTGCAGCCATGAAGCATGCAAGAAAGTTCTCAGGATTGAAATCGCTGCCGTCCGTTTCATCATTCATATCAACCTTCACGTCCAAGCGCGTCTTTGTACCTTGAACAAATTCTTGGACGGTTTTCTTCTGAGTTGCCCTTCTGATCGTCAATTGAGAATGGATGCCTGGAGTTGAAAGCATAATGGCATGCCAGCGTCGGCACACAAGCATCAGGTCGTCTCGATACCCTGACCAATCTTGCACTACGAGCAGAAAGATTTCAGAGAGTATTTCGACTGGAATGAGGTCGGCTTTGCCGGGTGGCAGCAACGGACGGTTCTCTTCCAAGTCCGAGTCCGAGTCCGAGTACCAGTCCATGATTTGACAAAGGCTACTTCACGAGCACTGGGGAGATGGAAAGAGTCAACGTGCACCGTGTGCGATCCGCAAAAAAGGCGCATGCCTTGTCAGACAAATGTCAGTGGGCGCTTTCGAGGCGAGGATACGGTATTCTGTCAGAGTGTGTGCGAAGTCAATTAGATACCTTTAGCCGGCGACTTGATTGGAATGCCGGCGACGTGTGATTGGATATCCGGCTCACCCTTGACCTTCGGCTATTATCATCCCCTGACAATTTCAGTCTGACAGCTCGGACTGAGGCGAAAGCGCCCTTCGACCTTCGACTATTACCCAACACCTTTGGTCTCATCACCTGACAATTTCAGTGGAAAGCCGTCTTCGTCAAACTCTCGTCCAAGCCTTTTTCGAAGAAACGCCTCGAACTCTCTACACTACAGTCGTCTGATATGATAACGCTACGACTTGGATTCTCCCCGCTCTCTGCATCCTCCGCAACGAGCCTTACATCAAGCGTGAACAAGCACTTGTTCCAGTCGGAGTCGCGGCTGGGATTGCGGCCTACTTCCGTGGTTTGAGGGTGAACGAGTGTGGTGGCCGAGGATTCAGACGTCGACGGAGCAAGGGTGCGTTAGGTACTCCACTGGTCGGGGTGATGTGCGTGGCTCTGTGGTTCTTGCAAGGTAAATTCACTCGCATCGGTGATCGAGCCGTTCTTTCAATTCGCGCGTGCGAGGTATAGGAGAGCCTCGAGTAGGACGAGGCAGAGGGTGGACCGATGCAGGAACTGACATACGAGTGACGATAGAACCACGCCCTGCATGCTCTACCGACGAGGAGTGGCTACCACCATACCTCAACTTACTCCCAGTCTTCGCGGACTGCACTCGGTTCTCATCTTTTGACAGGTCCTTCGGAGCGAAATCTCTGCCCAAACCCCGCTCAGGAAACCTGTCTCAAATTCACTACAATACAAAGCACTGCAGACGCTATGAATCGGTTTCTCTCCGCCCTTTGACTCCTTCTAAACAAGCACAATATGAACAGGCGCAGTTCCAGTCGGGGCTGTCATTTCCAAGAGCGACAGGCCACTCGCACGGTGGGAGTGGGCGTCCAACGCCGAGGATCAGTGGTGGACAGAGAAAGCGAGGGGAGTACGCTGAGTGCTTGGATGACTCGAAGGGTGCGAGTCCACTTCGGTAGTCCTCTTATTGGAAATCACTGGTGTGACACATCAGCTATGTCCATGATGGAATGACGTACAGTCGACTCGTTCGCCCTGCTTGTACACCCACCCATTCCAACAGTGTGGAAGGGGTCTCGACTACGTAGAGCGTTCAATGAATGAATACCATGTCGGCGATGAGCTGATGGTTGACGGTCACTAGAAAGACAGGGAGCAGGGGTGCATGGTGATCTCTGGATCAGAATGAGGTTAGTATATCCAGAAGGTATGTATGAAACACACCTGATTCACGCAGGCTGGAGAATCGACTCCGGTAAATGGTGTTCATCCTTGTGTGCGCGAGTTGAGTGAAGAGGACACAAGGTGGCCCTGGCGACGCGGACGGCGACGGGACAAGTCGGAGAAAGCAGGCGCACCTCAGCGCTAAGGTGGACATGAATATGCCGAACAATCAACGTCTGACGGGTGAGCCAACAATGAAGTGCGGGTGCGAGGGAGAACAACTCCAGACAGCCGATCGACAGCACCGTGGTAAATACCGTTTGCTGAGGATACAGCACTGGTGGCATGGTGCAATCGACGCACTGTTAGCTTACGAGGTTGTAACACAGCAGGGAGATTGGCACGGGGACAAGCAGGAGCGGCATGGAGCACAGGATGGAACAGAGAGACCGAGTTGAGCTGTAAGTGAAGGGACGAACGGTGAGCATGAGCAGCACAGAGAATGAGCATGATGGACTAGGGACTGATATACGTCTGGAGAAATCCGTGGGTCTTCGCTGTCCAATCTGGGGTGAGGAAATAGATCTAATGGCAGTTTCATTGGTAGCGCGGAACATCTGGTACAATTTTTAGGGTATGAACCTGGTGTTGTGTCCAAGTGGTGAGGCTGTTGTTGCTACCGGAAGAGCGGCGGGCCCGTCGGGGGTGGCGGAAATCCGGCGACTGCCAAGATTCGTATTCGGAAGAGAAAAGCATTCGAAGGATGGGCACAAAAGGGTGCAGGGGCGAGCTCTTCGAGTACTCGGTGGGTATGGGTGCTACTCTCCACTCGGGTGATGCAGGCGTCTCGGTAGTCCTCACAAGAGGGAATTGACACTGCTGGAATGCCATCAGTTACGTTCCTCATATGGTGATACACGTTGTCTGACCTGAGATCATGTGGGTGAAAGGATATTTGCGCATAGAGAGGGTTCAACGAAGCACTATCCCACTGACCACGACGATGAGGTTCGGTTCTGATCGATGTCGGCTGTCACCGCTGTGTATCACGATCGACCAGAATGACGATCACGTCCAGAAGCGTAGTGCGACATAAGATTGAGTTCATGGCAGGTGAGCGAGTACATTCCCGTGTTTGGAGTCAAGTGGCCTTCTTTGCGCCTGTTGAAATGAACCTAGTATCAGTGGGTCTCATGTGGAGCGACAAGGATGTCGGGGACAAGACCGAGGATAGGCGCACCTCGAGTCAAGCTATACGCGAATACGAGAACTGGCGTAAGGCCGAAGTGCGAGCCGCGATGGAATTTCGAGGACAACCCAGGTGGTCCATTCGACGACGTCGTGGCAAAGCTAGTCTGTTAGGGAAGAGCTATTCGCAGCGCAGCGCAACCATAGATGACCTCCTCTGTACCTCAGGGTATTCGCCAGAGTGGAAGGTACGATTTCCACGAGTCGTAGGCAGACACCCAGGCGTTGCACCGAGTGCAGAATGGGAGGATATGGAGTCACCTGAGCTGTACGTGAAGCAAGAAACAGTGAGCACGACATTCACCTCGGAGTGTCAGCCCAACAAACCTGGGGACGGAATTTGCGCTCTTGGTCGCGAGATGGGCCACTATGGATGACACTACTGAGAAAAGGATATACACTAGGCAGATGTGCAGGACATGTTACAGTGGAAAATGTGGTGAGACTTCTTCGCCTTTGGTCAGTCGGAGCGAATTTGTCATGGAATGAAACGGAATATCTGGTTTTCGCTTGGTGGTCTAGTGAGTACGAGATGGTCCAAGCGACGGTAATCGAAAGCGAGAAAAGTTGCAGTTATGTCGGCGCAG
>Ga0307515_10006920_pt1 | contig 22538 bp, 6 predicted proteins | sample 17_EM_MG_FD_194513 | JGI IMG/M metagenome (GOLD analysis project Ga0307515, IMG submission 194513) | Populus trichocarpa ectomycorrhiza microbial communities from riparian zone in the Pacific Northwest, United States - 17_EM | ecosystem: Host-associated > Plants > Roots > Unclassified | place...
TTAAAGGAGCCTTAATTATAATATTAAAGGATCTAAAGAAATAATTAGAGGATTAGAAAAGCGAGAAATGTATTTTAGTACCTATAAACAAAGTTATAACGTTTAAATTAGCATAATAAAGGTTTAAACTTAAGGATAAAGACGAGTTAAGAGTTAACCTAAAGTACCTAGTATATTATACGCTATTATAGATTATATACGTAGACGATATATATAAAATGTATAAGAATCTAAAGGAAAAGAATCGGAAATACTCTATAAGGATATATTAGGTGCTAGATAAGTAATAGTATAGAAATACTAAGTATATATATAACTAGTATCTAATAGAAGTTTAAAAGTTAGGGGACTTAATACTTTAACTAGGAAGATTTCTTACGAAAGAATACTTAGATAGATAATAATAGTGGGAATGCTTAGAGAATATATATCTATAGTATATTAAAGATAAAAAGCGAACTAGGCATTGGCTAAAGAGTAAGCTAAGTGTAATAGAATTAAGTAGCTAATAGTTAGGAAAAGTAGAGGCCTATAGGACTAAAGGGAGCTAGTAGTAGAGCCTTAAACCCTTAAAGGAATTTAAGGACGATACCTAAATTTATAAGTTAAATAGTAAGATTAGTAGTTTAAAGCGCTAATAAATAGTAAAGTAACGCAAAACCATATCTTACTAGTAGTAGTTAGAAAAAATAGGATTACCTTACAGATAAAAGAAACAATTTTACCTATTAGTTATAATTTTAGGAGATCTGATAGCCTATAGAGGAGGTATTATTAACCTTAAAATAAAACCTATTTAGATAACTATTAAAGAAAGATAAATTAAGATATCTTTTAATATCCTACTATTAGAACGGGATAAGGCAGTATTAAGCATACCTTAGTTACAGAAATATAATCTAAAGATTAATTAAATTATAGTACAGGTCAATATTAGAGATACTTAACGCCGTAAAATGCGATAATAAACTAAAATAGTATAGTACTAAGTCGGAGCGATATATAAAGAGACTAAGCGAGGCTTAAGTTATATACTAAAGAGATACTATAAGTATAGTAAGAAACTATAGTTACTAAAAAGTAAAAAGCTGTTAGATTATATAGTATAGGACTATAAAATAGAGTTAGAACCAGAAATAAGTCTAAAGTTCTTTCTAATCTATAAGCTTACTAAAGAAGAAGGTAGAGCACTTAAAGAGTTTACCTAAGAAAACTTACGAAAGGGATATATTAGACTATTGCAGTTATTAGCGGGTTATCTAGTATTGTTCGTACTAAAGAAAAATAGGAAACTTAGGTTATGCATTAACTATAGGTAGTTAAATAGCATTACTTAAAAGGATAGGTATTCTTTACTCTTAATTAGCGAAATTTAAAATAGGATAGGCAACGTATAAATCTTTACGAAGATAGATCTAAGATGGGCGTACTATTAGATTAGGATTAAGGAAGGCAGCCTTTAGGTTAAAGGAAGGACTATATAAACTATTAGTTATATAATTTGGGCTTATAAATGCACTAGTAATGTTTTAAAAGCGTATTAATAATATATTAGGAGAATACTTGGATAAATTTGTTATAGTATACCTTAACAATATTATTATCTACTTAATAATTAAGGAAGAACACGGAGAACACATTAAATAGGTTTTAAAGAGATTATAAGAAGAACAGATGCTAGTAGTAATTAAAAAATATAAGTTCTTTACCAGAAAGACTAATTTTATTAAAATTATTATTAAACTAAGCCAACTTAGCATAGATCTAAAAAAGATTAAGGCTATAGTAAATTAGTAGGAACTAGAGAACGTTACGCAGTTAAAATTATTTTTAGGGTTTTGTAATTACTATAGAAGGTTTATAGCATAATAGTTAAAGGATATTAAACTATTTACGCAATTAATAAAGAAAGAAGAACTATAGGTATAGGGAAAGGAATAGCAGGAATTATTTACCTAGGAGCCAGTTCTTAAAATCTATTAATTAGGACTAGAGACGGTTATAAAAACAGATATATTAGACTTTATACTAGAGGTATACTTTATATAGAAATATTAAGATAGATAGTATTTAGTAGTATACCATAGTTAGAAGATAATACTATTAGAGTTAAACTATAATATCTATAATAAGGAGTTATTAGGTATAGTTATAGTATTAAAAAAATAGAGAGCATTTTTGTAAGGTATAAAGAAACTATTTATAATTAAGACGGATTATAAGAACCTAATAGGATTCCTAATAATAAAGGAACTTAACTAAAGATAGGTTAAATAGGCAGAGATGTTTATAGAATACTATTTCGAGATTTAGTATACTAAAGGTATAGATAATACGCGAGCAGACGCTTTAAGTTAAAAGGCTGAACTATAAAATAATAAAAAGCCATTAGGGGCTTTATTACGAAAAGATATAGATAAATTAATTAGGTATAATTATCTAAAAATTATAGCAACTTAAAAAGAACTAGGAAGAGTTTATAAGATACTAAAAAGCTTTTAGGTATAAAGGATTCTAAAAGCATAGTATTACGGACGCTTTAAGTACAATACTACGACTACTTAGAGAGGAGTCGAAAGAAGCTAGTTAGTTAATATAAGCACGGTCCAAAATAGAGCCGGTAGAACCATATAATAAGGAATAGTAACTAAGTCACATAATATAATCTATATAATCTATACGATTTATATAATCTATAACAGAGCAAATAGAGCACGCGTACCTTATATATAAGGAGGGTTTCCTAGGAGTACGGTTATATATTTAAAGGACCATAGTCCCTACTCTAAATAGCTCTTTCCTTATAATAATTCTTAAAATATAATTAGAGTTAATCTATTAGGCAACTACTCCACCAGTTATTATTACGTTGTTAACTTTTATACTTATATTTCTTATACACCTAGCCTAATAACGAGCCCACCGTAGTTCTTGCTACAAGGTTCCGTTATACAATTACTACCTAGTTACAGTATTAATACAAGAAGTCGAATAACATACTACTAAAAGCAGCCACCACAACGCTATTAACGGCGGCAACTACTTCAAGGTTAGGAGGTAACACTAGTATGGCAGATACTAACTTATAGCAACCTATAACGGTCGGACAACTATAAGAGATAGTTAATTAGTTAATAGAGAACAATGCGACACTTAAATAAAGGATTAATAGGATAGGAGCAGCAAAGGTTAAGTTACTATTAATTAAAAGATTTTTAGGAGAAAGATCAAAGCTTAAAGGATTTCTTATATAAATGCACTTTAAGGTAGCGCAGGAAGGAGTAAAGCTGGCGATACCTATAGATCAAATAGCGTATACAGGATTGTTCTTATTAGGAAAGGTACTTAAGTGGTTTAAGCCTTACCTTATAGAGATATAAGTAAACGGAATAACGACTATAAACTAAGAGGTACGGTTTATATTCTTAAGCTAGAACGGGTTTATGGAGTAACTTATATAAATATTCGGAGACCCAAAGGCAACAACCACGGCAGAAAGAAAACTCCAAGACATTACGTAATGAACCTTAGTAATTAAGTATATAATATAGTTCTAAACGCTAGCTATATAAGTTAAGTGGAATAATAGGGCGCTTATAGCATAGTATAAATAAGGACTTAAGGCTAAAGTCTAAGACGTAATTATTCTAATAGAAGATGCGGACACCCTAAGGGAATTAATAGATTAAGCAATTAAGATTAATAATAGGATCTTCCAAAGGGAATAGGCTAAGAAAGGTTAGGATAGAGTTCTATAGTCGTATAAGGCGCAGAATACATAACAATAAAAGCTAAGTTAGAAACTATAGTATGGCGTAAAACTAATAGACCTAAGTGGTACTAAAAAAGCCTATAAGAGATAGAGTAAGAAACTATAGAAACCTAGAGGTTAAGGATCTAGTAATTATAGGACTAAGGAGCAAAGGCTAAACTAGGGATCTTATTAGCAGAAGATGTTTAGGCGGACTCTATAGTAAAGTTAATAGTTTAGAGACGGAGCTTACATAAATTGCGGGAAATAAGGTCATTTCGCGAGGGATTATAAAGATGGTTAGAGTTATTATGCAATAAAGGGAACTAGACTAATAGCAGAAGACACATACGTATAAAGGGACAATAGTGTACTACGAGGAACAAAAGAGTGTTTAATTAGAAGTTTCGCGTTTTGTTATAATAACGTATACCAAATTTATAAAGACGCTAAGTACGGCGTAAGCTATTAGCTATAGGAGCCAAACCCTATAAAGTATAAAGGAACTAACGAACTATTATATAGGTTAGACATTAAAGACAATAAGTTTAATATAGGCGAAATATTTATAGATAATAAGGAAATAAAGGCAGTTTACTAGAAATGTATAAACCTTAAAGAAGTTATATTAGAGGTAGAGACTAAGACCGCTATAAAGTAAGGTTTAGTAACGGATATTATAATACTATTAAATACGGCATCCATCACTTCACAAGACGAAAGGAAAAGTATTTTAAAGAGATTAAGCAAGTAGACGACTGCTAGTGCTAATTCATTACTTAATAAAGGCAAAAGGCTAAAGGCTTAAGATTCTTAAAATAAGATAAGAGAGATCTAAGATTTTGTAGATAGGATAAGGATAGCTTAAGGACCTATAATAGACGAAAACCGATAGAGTAGAGTAGTAGCTTAGTTTAAAGACATATAAATAAGCTTAGGATAAAAGTTTCCCATAGCATTAGATTCTTAAGATAAGATAAATAAGATTTAAGACTCTTAAAACGAGATAAGAATACTACGGACGCCTAGTTAGACTAAGGCAGGAGCTAAGCTTAAGTTAGAAGTAAGCTTAGGATTAAAGAATTTAAGGGACTAAGAATTTGGAGTACAAATAAGGACACCTATAGGTAAGAGGTAAGGAGCTTCTTTATAAATTAGAGAATCTATAATATAAATAGTAGTTAGACTAGAAGATAGATATATAGACCTAGAGGACTTACTAGGGGAATATAGTATTCGGCCTAAAGATTAAAAAGTTAATACCGAGATTAAGAAGTACGAAGACTTTAAGGATCCACTTATAAGACGCGAAAGGAAAGAAACTATAGAGGAATTTAGAGCGAGAATTACCTTATAACAAGAACAGAAACTAGATAAGAGATCTAGTATATTAGGACATATAAGGGATAAAGCACCTATATAAAAAGTTATTAATAGGCCGAGAGTAGGCATACTAAGAGCTAAGTGGCTTATTAAACTAGAACAAGAAGAGGATTTAGGGATTCTAACTAGGTTTAAGGAATAATATATAAAAGGTTATTATAACACAGTAATAAAAAAATACTCCCCTACGGATTAACCGTATATACTTAAGCAGCTATACTAAAAGTGGTATAGGCAAAGGCATAATAATAAGTGGGAAGATTTCTATATGTGGTTAGATAAGAAAGGTATTTAAGACCACCTAATTACAGAGAAGGCTATAACTTATATTAAAGGAGCCTTAATTATAATATTAAAAGATCTAAAGGAGTAATTAGAGGACTAGAGAAGCGAAAGGCAAATCTTAGTACCTATAAACGAAGTTATAACGTTTAGATTAATACAAGAGAGGTTTAAACTTAAGGATAAAGACAAGCTAAGAGTTAACCTAAGATACTAAGCATATTATATACTATTGTAGATAGTATACGTGGATAATGTATATAACATATATAAAGCACCTAAGGACAAAAATCGGAAGTATCTAATAAGGATATATTAAATGACGGATAAGGTAAAATATTAAAATACTAAGTATATATATAGTTAGCACCTAGTAGAAGTTTAAGAATAAGGGGACTTAATACTTTAGCCAGGAAAATTCCTTACGGAAGAATTCCTAGACGGATAATAATAGTGGGAATGTCTAGAGAATATCTATCTATAGTATATTAAAGATAAAAAGCAAACTAAGTATTGGCCTAAGTTAGACTAAGTATAAATAGGATTAAGCAGCTAATAGTTAGGAAAAGTAGAGGCCTACGGGACTAGAGGGAGCCAGTAGTAGAGCCTTAGACCCTTAAAGAAATTTAAGGATAATACCTAAATTTATAAGTTAAGTAGTAAGATTAATAGTTTAAGGCACTAATAGATAGTGGAGTAATAAGGAACCATATCTTGCTAATAGTAGTTAAAAAAAATAGGGTTACTACATAGACAGAAGGAATATCCTTACCTATTAGTGACAATTTTAGGAGATCTAATAGCCTATAGAGGAGGCATCATTAATCTTAAAATAGGACCTATTTAGATAACTATTAAAGGAAGATAGATTGAGATGTCTTTTAATATATTACTATTAGGGAATAATAAGGCAGTATTAGGAATGCCTTAGTTACAGAAATATAATCTAAAGATTAATTGGGTTATAGGTCAGGTTAATATTAAAGATACTTAACGCCGTAAGATATAATAATAAGCTAAGTTGGTATAGTATTAAGTAGGAGCAACCTATAAAGAAATAGAAAAAGGGTTAAGCTATATACTAAAGAAATACCATAAGTACGGCAAAAAACTATAGTTACTAGAAAGTAAAAAGCTATTAAAGTATACAGCGTAGGATTATAAGATAGAATTAAAACTAGGAATAAGTTTAAGGTTCTTTTTAATCTATAAGCTTACTAAAGAAGAAGGTAGAGCACTAAAAGAGTTTATTTAGGAAAACTTACGAAAGGGATATATTAGACCATTATAATTATTAGTAGGTTATCCAGTACTGTTTATACTAAAGAAAAATGGTAAGCTAAGGCTATATATTAACTATAGATAGTTAAATAGCATTACTAGGAAGGATAGGTATCCTTTACCCTTAATTAGCAAAATCTAAGACAGAATAGATAATGCGCAAATCTTTACGAAGATAGATCTAAGATGGGCGTACTATTAGATTAGGATTAAGGAAGGCAGCCTTTAGGTTAAAGGAAGGACTATATAAACTATTAGTTATATAATTCGGGCTTATAAACATACTAGTAACGTTTTAGAAGCGAATTAATAATATATTAGGAGAACACTTAGATAAATTTATTATAATATATCTCAACGATATTATTATCTACTTAATAACTAAGGAAGAGCATGGAGAACACGTTAAATAGGTCTTAAAGAGACTATAAGAAGAATAGATGCTAGTAGCAATTAAAAAATGCGAGTTCTTTACTAAGAAGACCAATTTCGTTGGATTTATTATTAAACTAGGCCAACTTAGTATAGATCTAAAGAAGATTAAGGCTATAGTGAATTGGTAGGAACTAGAGAACGTTATATAGTTAAGATTATTCCTAGGGTTTTGCAATTACTGTAGAAGGTTTATAGCGCAATAGTTAAAAGATATTAAGCCATTTACGCGGTTAATAAAGAAAGAAGAACTATAGGTATAGGGAAGAGAACAATAAGAACTATTTAAGGAAGTTAAGAGGATGTTTACCTAGGAGCCAGTTCTTAAAATCTATTAACTAGATCTAGAGACGGTTATAGAAATAAATGCATTAAACTTTATACTAGGAGTATATTTTATATAAAAGCATCCAGATAAATGGTATCTAGTAGCATACTATAGTTAAAAGATAACACTACTAGAGTTAAACTATAACATCTATAATAAGGAGTTATTAGGTATAGTTACAGTATTAAAGGAATAAAGAGCATTCTTGTAAGATATAGAGAAACTATTTATAGTTAAGACAGATTATAAGAACCTAATAGGATTCCTAACAATAAAGAAACTTAACTAAAGATAGGTTAGATGGGTAGAGATGCTTATAGAATACCATTTTAAGATTTAGTATACTAAAGGTACAGACAATATATAAGCCAACGCTCTAAGTTAAAAGGCTAAACTATAAAATAACAAAAAGCCATTAGGGGCTTTATTGCGAAAAGATATAAATAGATTAATTAGGTATAATTATCTAAAAATTATAGCAACTTAGAAAAAACTAAAGAAAGTTTATAAGTTACCGGAGAGCTTTTAGGTATAAAGAATTCTAAAAGCATAGCTAGAAGATCTATAAATAGATATATATAAAAACCGAGAAGTAAAGTATATCCTAAAGAGCATAGCAGAATAATTTATGGAAGATTTCTATAAAGGACTAACTTAAGGACACAACAGAGCTATAGGCTTAGTGTTAAGACTTTAGGAGGAGTATATTATTAATAGAATCTAAAACCTAGCATAAAAGGTTATAAGAAAATATCTAGATTGCTAAAGAAATAAACTAATAAGGTATAAGCTATATAGAGGGCTACAACCTATTAAAATACTAGAGAGACCATAGGAGGTTATATTATAGGACTTTATTATTAAGTTACTAAAATTAAGAGATCCTATTACCAGACAAGATTATAACGCAATTTTAGTAATAGTAGATAAGCTTACAAAGTGGGGATACTTTATAGCGTATATAAAAGAGATATTAGTAGAAGATATCGCTAGGATCTATATTAAGGAAGTATTTATAAGATATAGAGCACTAAGCAAAATTATATTGGATAGAGATCTAAGATTTATAGCAGCATTTTAGGAGGTATTTTTAGCGGAGCAAGGAGTTTAAGTAGTAACTTCTACCGCATATTATCCGTAGATAGACGGTTAAATAGAAAGATTAAACTAGACACTAGAGTAGTATTTAAGGCACTATATTAATTACGCGTAGAATAATTAGGTATCTCTATTACTAATTATATAGTTTGCATATAATGCAATACCATAAAAAGAAATAGGTACGTTAGTATTTAAGGCGAATTATAGATATAAGCTAAGAATATTATTATCGCTACGTTAAGCAAAGAGGATAAGTAGTACAGCTAAGTAAAGAATAGAGATATTAATAAATCTTTATAAAGACCTTATGGAAATAACTAAAGTAGTATAGTAGAGAATAAAGAAATACTATAATGCTAAGAGATCTAAGGGACTAGATCTTAAGGAGGGAGATAAAGTATGGCTACTATACAAAAATTTTAAAAGTTAATAACTAAGTAAGAAGTTAGACTATGTTAAACTAGGACCTTTCGAAATTATATAAAAGATTTTACTGGTTACATTTAAGTTAAACCTACTAGCTAAGATAAAAATCTACCCTATATAGTATATTGTAATATTAGAGCTAGTATACGGAAATATTAAGCTACTAGTTTACAAAGTAGATATATATAGAGGATAAAAAGAAGACAAATAGTAAGTTTTAAAGATTATTAGTTATAAGGACGTTAATAATAAAATATAGTATAAGGTAAAGTAGATAGGCTATAATAAGACTACCTAGGAACTACTAAAGAATTTAAAGAACGCTATAGGAAAGGTATAGGAGTATTAGAAGAAAATAGGTTAGGTAATATTAAAGAAGGATTACTAAAGAATAAGTCACCTAAGGGGGACCCAGGAAGAGCGACTGCTAAATTACTTAGAGTTATTCCCTTTATAGGAAGAGAGTCGGTTCTCTTATTACTAAGTTCTTATAGACCTTATTCTATAAGTTTCTACTCCTTAAAATACACCTTCTTATAAACCTGTTTAAGATATAGAAGATAAGTAGAGGCTAGAAGACGAGTTTTAAGGGCACGCTGCTGAGCAGCCGCAGCCTCTTGTTCCGCCTCTTGCAATTACTATAGTTTATTAAAAGCACTTAAGAGCTTACTATTAAGCTTTATAGTAGTAGATTAAATATAAAACCCTATAATAAATTGCTTAGGGAACTTATAGACTATTAAGAGTTATAGGATATATATACTTAGCGTTAAATATAGAGCAAACGTTGCAAGATAAATAAATATTTGCTTTGGTGCACTTTAAGTAAAAAGAGGGTTACTAAAATAAAGAACTCGCTAGCGCAACGCAAACTAACCCCTCTTTCGCATAACAAGAACATAGAGATGGCATTATTTCACCTAGCAACAGGATAGCAGTAACAGTGTAAGCACGTTAGACTATAGACGAAAGAGAAATTGCTTTAGGTATAATAAGTAATAATATTAATTAAATTAATTAGATAGATATTATACCTCTAGTAAACGACTTAGAGATATTTAGGATCTTTAAGGATAAAGATAGAGAGGAGGGAGATAGTGTTACGGACGCTTTAAGTATAATACTATAACTACTTAGAGAGAAGTTAGAAGAAGCTAGTTAGTTAATATAAGCACGGTCTAGGATAGAGCTAGTAGAACTATATAACGAGGAATAGTAACCAAGTTACGTAATATAATCTGTATAATCCGTATAATCTATATAATCTATAATAGAGCAGATAAAATACGCGTACCTTACGTATAAGGAGGGTTTCCTAGGAGTACGGTTATATATTTAAAGAACTATAGTCCCTACTCTAGATAGTTTTTTCCTTATAGTAATTCTTAGAATATAATTAGAGTTAATCTATTAGGCAACCACTCCACTAGTTGTTATTACGTTGTTGACTTTTATACTTGCATTTCCTACACACCTAGCCCAATAACGAGCCTACCGTAGTTCTTGCTACAAGGTTCCGTTACATATAGCTAGAAGATCTATAGATGGATATATACAAAGATTAAAAAATAAAGTATTGTTGGAATACAGGTATAGACAAAGGGAGTGGCACTGTTGGCAGTCATTTGTTTCACGTAATATACGCGAGACGCGTATATATATCAACACTGCATTGTAGAATAGAACCTCAAGAATCCAACTATATATCGCACTGCACGTATATTACGTCTATTGCACCGTGTTAAAGTATCCCGACACTAATTAGTAAGCGCGTATAGATTAGAAAACACGCAGATAGCTTGGAAGACAGTTATACTATCTACCTTATAGCAGATTGGAAAATAGTTGTACTTATCCACCTTTCGTATTAGTCTATTTTAGTTAAAGAAAAAAAGAGAAACTACCTAGAAGTACTTGTCTGGTATTTACAACGACTACTAGATATCTTGTTTTATCTATTTCAGAAGAATTACTGCGCAGAACACCTTACCCTACTTAAACAACTTAAACCGCCCCCTAAACCGCCTCCTTAACTACCTCCTTAACCGCCTCCTTAACCGCCTCCTTAACTGTTCCCCTACCTTTACCCTATAAATACCCTTACCTACTAAAAAGAATATATAAAACATAAGATGTTAGAAACAGAGAAAGACTAAAAGGAAGATGGAATTAACCTAGCGGAAGTCTTTAAGGACGAGCTAACCGACTACTTATAATATAAGATGTACGTATATACAGAGATATATAACTAGCTAGACTTAATACTCTGGGAATCGTTCTAGGGAGATTTTAAGGACTTTACGGTCGATACCTTTACGTAAATCCCCTTATACTGGCTTTAGCAATTACGTAATTGCCTAAATATTAGAGGAGTATGGGTTAATGTTAACTATAAATAAGGCAAAACGCTCCCTTAATCTTTATATAATATAGTATAAGAAGAAGACTAAACCGAATGGAGTAGAGAGATAATTAAATTAGCTAATAATAAATACGGACTAACGCTATCTAGATTAATTAAGGTATATATAATAAAGGGTACCTTAGAGGAGTAATAATAAGCTAAAGCTACCGTAACCCAACTAATAGGTATACCGACTACCTCTACCTTTATATTAACTGCTATACCTTAACCTATAAATACCTCCGTTTTTACACTATCTATTATAGCTTAACTTATAACAATATAGTAACTCTATATATAACCTACGGATAAGGAGAACCGCCCTATTACTATAACCGGCTATAGTAAGGAAATTGCGAACGCAGTTAAAATATATATAGAGAAGTAGAAATACGGTAGTATAAACGAAAGCCTTAACTACAAATTAACAATATTCTATATAATAATAATAATATTCAATTACGCTGTTGCGGTTCCCATTAGGGTCTATACAGCGGGTCTATGTAGGTGTATTATATATATAAGAGGGGAACCGTATAGAGCCGGGTAAAACCTCTCCTTCTTCTATTACGTGGCCTGTGTGGCCTCTCTTCTAATTAGTAATTACTAAGCACAAGTAGACGTCTCCTTAAGGCGCTATAGAAAAGCTATCTTAATGCGTACTCCTAGGTCCGTCCGGTGGGTATATAACTGGGCCTAGGTTTGGTATCCTAGGGTTAGTCCCATAGTATATTCCTAGTTACTCCCGTCGTCTAGGTAGGGTATAGGCCAGCGGCCCACAAGACTAGTGGTGTCAAAATTTATAGTAGGGAGGTAGATATTTTGCTATATTCTGCCGTATTCTACTAAGTTCTACTATATTCTGCCAATTTCTGCCAATAGGTAGGTGGAATACAGTAGAGGTTAAGGTGGTCCTATTATATTCCGCCAAGTTCTACTAAATTCTACTAAATTTTACTAACGGGGTAGGTAGAATATAGTAAAATACAGTAGAATACGGTGGAGGTAGAATACGGTAGAGGTGGAATACGGTAGAGGTGGAAAACGGTAGAGGTAGAATACGGTGGAGGTGGAAAACGGTGGAGGTAGAATACGGTAGGTGGGATATAGTAGAGGTGGAGGTGGAAAATAGTGGAGGTTAGTAAAGTTAAGGCGGTAGGGACGAGTGGGTACTAGGATCGGGCTCCTCTACAGTTCTCTTCCTCCTCTTAACGCGCTTCTTGGCCTCCTCCCTTTGCCCTAGCCAGCTCTCTAGCTAGTAAGAGGTATGGTAGGAGGTTTATCTACATAAACCAGTCTATAACTACCTTAGTAGCCTTAGGCTTAGTTAGGAGTTCTTTATATAAGGACGTTCTGGTATAGTAATATATTTCTACTCAGCTAGCGGCGTATCTAGGGTAGAATACCACTACGTATATTATTAATTATTAGTTGTGGCCGCATAGGCAGGCCGGTATTAGGTGCCCTAGTACTTTTTAGTGGTAGAGGTATCTGTTAAGCCCTATATACTTAGTTCTAAGTAGTATATTAATTATACTCTCTACCTTAGTAAGCTTTACGTGGCGTTTAAAGACCTTCTTATTCTATAGCTTAGCCTAGGCCGTTGTACGGTGGGTAAGTATACTCTAGTACTTTTCTTACTCCCTTTTCTACTGCTTTTTAAACGCTTCTTATACCTTAGCCCTTCTGCTCTTCCTATACTGCGCTTTAAATAGGTCCTCTAGCTACTTATCTATCCCTAAGATAGCAGCCGCCATCCTCTTAAGCTTATTCTGTCTGGTAGGCCGCATTAGTAGCTTTATTCTAGGCCGGAGCTAATGGGCTATTATAGCCCGTATAGTATTGCACTCCCTTTTAATATACTCTCTTACTGGCCCCTCCCGCGTCCTCTCCGCGTAGGCTATAGCTAGCTCCTCTAGGTATATCTAAAGCGGCAGGAACCCCATCTTATGCTCTAGTACTACTATTAGCGTTAATTTATACGCCCCCGTAATAGTATAAAGGCATAGGTTCTATACTACGTTTAGCTAGTATAGCTTTACTTTACTTATCTCCTTAGGCTTTATCTACTCTGGCGATAAGTACTAGGTACTATATCTATATAAGATTACCGGCCGGACTATAGCGGAGTATATCGTCCTCGCCTTCTGGAAGGAGGCGCCCTATATAGAGGCCATAAGCCAGGTTAGTGCGGCCATTTAGGTAACCGTCTTCGCCTTAACAATGTTAATATGCGGCCCCTATTTAAGCTTTAAGTCGACCTATACCCCTAGCACGCGTAGGTTGCTAACTAGGCCCTCCGTAAAGCCGCGTATATTAACTATAGCCTTTATATTAAACTTCTTATGGCTCCTTATAAAGTGGATAAGGTAATACTTTTTAGGGGTAAATACTACCCTATACTGGCGTGCCTATATTATATATACTTTATATACTCTTTTTAGGGCTCTATAGTTTTCTTCCGTAGTCTTACTATATATTAGTATATTAAAGTCGTTAATGAAACCGAACGCTATAGTAGTACCCCCTTATAGCTCTAGCAGGAGCGTATAGGCAAAGAAGAGGAATAGGATTGGCGACAGCGCTAAGCCTTAGGGTATACCTGTGTTTGTCTGCATTATTTGCGCCATATAGCCCCTAATTAAGAGCCTTGTTATTTGGTTTTTAAGGAAGGACTTTATAAACTGTACTATCTAGTAGGGCACTGCCTAGGCCTTCATATTATGGATCATTCTTTTATAGGAGACTTGGTTAAAGGCCCTAGAAATATTAAGGCTAAGTAGTAAGACTACTAGGTTAGTAGCTCCAGTGCTGTTTACGTTAAGCGCCCTAGCCTTGCTCCCATCCGGCTAGCTGGCAGCATATCCGTTTCTTCCGTAATTTTAGACAATCGGCCGGCTACTATTCTCTTAAGTAGCTTCCCAATGGTATCAAGCAGTGTAATCGGCCGGTAGGCCTTTACCGTAGTATAGGACGGCTTTTATAGTTTCCGAAGAATTACTATAATAGAGTCTTTAAACGGCTTTAGGTGATATCTAATTGCTATATAGCTACTAAAGAGCTTAGCCAGCACTAAAGCCAGCTGCTCTCTATACGTCTTAAGGAATCGGTTAGTAATCTTCTTTAGGCCTAGGGCCTTATTAGGGGCAAGCCCCTTTAGAGCTGTAATGATGTCCTCCTCTTTTACTTCTTTCTTTATAGTTCGCGGCTCTAGGTATATAAACCCTGGTATATTACTAAGGTCCGCCTCTACAGGCAGTAGGAAGAACTGCTCTATAAGGATAGTAGCCTTCCCCTTATTGCTATAGTGTAGGATTTCCTCTCCTGGCCTACTAATGGGGGGAAACTGTAGTAGGGCCTTCGGCTTCCCGTCCACTATATATGCCCATTTTACTATTCTCCACACTCCCTTTTAGTCGTCTATTAGCTTCTAAATAGTCTGCCTCCATAGCCTATTAGCCTCTCGCCTAATTGCCCTTTTCTTCTTATTATATGCGACTCTGTATTTAATCTAGTCGGGCACTAACTAAGAGGCCTTCTATATCCGGGAGGCCTGCCGGGTTTCCTTTACCACCTCTATACATTCCTTCGACCACGCTTTAGAGGCTTACGGCAAGGGCCGCGCGCTAGGTACTGTCTTTGCTATAGTATTCTTAATAGCTTAGTATATAGCCTCCGCTAGTACGTTTAGGTCGTCTCTTATGTTACACGGGAGACTATATAAAGGCTATAGCCGGCCCTCTAGCTCGCTCTACACTACCTTCTAATTAGCCTTCTTCTATAGCGGTCTCCTAGGTAGCGGAGGCCCCTCTAGCGCCTCCGCGTCTACCTCCGTAGTAATAAGAAAATGGTTAGACCCTATATGCCAGTAGTCCTACCTTTAACTCTATAGTAGCCTATTAGTAATCTATAGGGAGGTAAACGCTAGATCTAGTATACTCCTTAATATGCCCTTTACCTATATCTCCATACCCGCCTTGGTGGCTAGGCTTAGGCTAGCTGCCTTTATGGCGCGGATAAGGTTATCTGCCACGTTGTCTACGCTTGTTACTACTACACCCCCCCCCAGAAAGGGTAGTGTAGATTAAAATCTCCTAATAATATATGTTCTCCTTTAACCCTTAGCAGCTCCGGTAATACGCGGAGGCTACTATTTGTCTATTAGGGGTTATAGATGTTATAGATCTGGATAGTCCGCTTGCGGCCTTTTAGCTTAATTATATACGCGTCCGCTAAGTGGTGTATAAGCGCCTATTTATTTATATCAATAGCCTTATTTATATAGAAACAGACCCTTATATTACTAACTCCCGCGTATACTAGGTAGTAAGACTTTATAGTATATATTATATTTCCTTAATTACTACGCCATGGCTCCTAGATGGCCAGTATATCTAGCTAGGAGTCCGCCTACTCTACCTTCCGTAGGAATTAGAGCAGTACGCCATTCTTGCTATTATTGGTATTATACTATATAATTATAAGCGGTTTCTAGTATCCTAATATAATAGATCCATGCTGGCCTTCTCTTGTGGTGTGGTTATAGTACCTATAGTCGCCTCTCTCTAAATCTAGGCTTCTACTTCCATCTTTACGTTAAGCTCTATACTTAGTAGGGGCTCCTAGGTTACCGGGACTTAAATTAGGGCATATATACTGCCATTTAGCGCTATTTAGAGTGTTAATTAGAGGGTCCTCTAGCCCCTTTCCCTCCTAGAGTAGTTAATAATCTATAGTCGGCCGACCTTCTAAGGGCCTTCCTCCGCCTATATGGAGCTCTCCCGCGTAGCCGTCTCTTTTAGCTTTCTTTTCTTAGCTCGTTGCGAGGCCTCTTTAGTAGTAATTTTATATTGTGATTATAGTTGCTGTCCGCTCGCGGGCGCCTTGTGGGCGCTAGCGTAGTATGTTAGAGTAAAGGCCCTAATTACTGCGGCCTTCTCCTGCTGCGTCCGCTTAACACTACACGCCCCACTCCATGCCTTATAGTCTGCCTTATAGTTAATACACTTCTTAGGTAGGTCTCCTATACAATCGCTAGTATTATACTGCCTGGCGCAGCGTTCGCATCTAGCCTCCCTTTTACAGCTTTTGGCTATATGGTTAAAGCCCTAGCAATTAAAGCACTGCGTTACTAGAAACGTCGTCTTGTGTCTCGCAACTAGGTAGTGGTCTCCTTTTAGGAAGAGGCCTTAATCGAATAGCGCATTTACTACCTCTTCTAACTATACGCCTATAATAAGCGATAATTTAACCTTTTTTCTCGTCCGGACTCTTCCTAGCCTTTTCCACGCTAGCCTCTTTACTATAAGCCCCGCTATAGTAGAGTTCTACTTTATTATGTCCTCCATCGTCTGCTTAGCCTCTAGGCCCTAGATGGCGAGGCTCGTGGGTACTGCGTGGACCTCTACTAGCACTAGCGGTACGGCTGGTGTAGCAGAGCGCCCTAGGACCTTTGTCCACTCCATTTCTTATAGCAGCCTATCTCTTACGTCTTTATCCGTAACGTACGCCCTAATATCGCCACTCTGTAGCTTTTTTACGGCCTATATCTTATAGGTGTCTAGGGGTTCTGCGGCCTAGAGCTTATGCACCAGGGCTTGGCTATTCTATTTTAAGGCCTCCTCGCGGTCAGCAGCGTCGCCTATGCGGATTGTGATCTCGTTTACTTCTATAGGCCTATAAGCAGCTTGTCTTATAGCTTAGGGCATTAAGGGTATGGTGGCAGCAACGTGTATGTACAACTACAAACCTACGGACGCCGGTCCGCTCTTTATAGCCATTATTACTGCCCTCTAAAGGGCGCCAATGTCTATCCAGATTGCCTTTATATCTTAGGCGTATTATTCCTAATTTCCTTAGGTCCAGATAAGCTCCGCTAATATAGTAAAAGCTACCCGAAGGGTCGTGATTGCGGTAGTAAGGAAGGAGAGTATAGTAGTACGCTCCTCGTTTACATTAAGAGATCGTTTCTATAGTGCCTGCTAGGTTTATTTTACCGCTTGTATAGTCTATAAAACGCGTTCCTAAAGGGCGCGTTATTCAATTGGGGTCGTTGGGGTTAGGGGGGGGGGTTTGTTTATTTATTGTAATCCGGCTTTAGGGGCTGCATACTGGAAGGCACTATATATACCTCCACTAACGCCGAATTGGGGTATATGGTATTAATTGGGAGAGTTTCCATAATCCTTTAGAGCTTATAGAAGCTCTATTAGGCTGGTTTTAAAGGGTTCTTTATTAGGCGGTTGCATCGTGTGAATTATAAACAATATTCTATAATATCTGTAATTAAGTAGATGTACCCTAAGAAGCTTACCTTAAGGCATTCCCTACCATGCTAAAAGGACTAGCTTTAGACCACTTCTATATAAACTAACTATCCCACCTATTATTTACTAAAGCTTGTAAGCACCTTTAAAATTTCTTTAAAGGACTAGGATTTTAACGTAAGAACCTAGACAAGTGGAACACCATTATACTTGTAATAGTAATGGCAGGAAATGCAAACAAGTCTATAAGTAAATGCCTCCAATTATTAATTTATAGACTTTGTTAACTATAGCATGGCCTTAAACCTACCTTATAAACTATAGACTTCCTTTATAACAAAATCGTTACTTCTTACTAAGGAATATAAGCATATAGATATGCAGTCTCTAACCCACCAGATAACCTTAGAGCCCTTATTAATAAACTTTAATTGTCTATTATAGCATATAAGAAAGAGTATATAGAGAAGATATAAGCTTTTTTTACGGACTAACAATTTTATAGAAGAGATAATAACTATAACCGTAATAACCGTAGTAACCGCAGCAACCTCCTATATAACCGCAACTAACAGAAACTATGCTGCTTTGTATATAATAAGGAAGGATGTTACTTATAGAAATATACTAAGGAGGAGTAAGAAGAGTCTAAGACTAAGTTTAAAAATAAGTTTAAGGACTGCTTTTAGGAGCGAATAAAGTAATATATTATGGACTACGAAGGTAATAATAACAAGGACAATAACTCGGATAATAAGACTACCGACGTATTTAATGCCCTAGTAGTTAATATAAACCCCGGCACTCTATTAAACGAGGATAACTAGGCTATAGCATACTATACTTTGTACGGTAAGATTGAACTAGACAATGCGACCGCTATAGCTTTAGAACTAGCTAACAGAGTATGTAGCCACGTAGTTATAACTATTGATACTATGATAGATGCATTCTATACCGAAATAGACCTATTTATATATAATATAACCTTACGCTACACCTCTATAAAGTTTATAGGTGTAATAATCGACACTAAAGCCTCTAAACGTTCTATAGTAGGATACGGTTAGTTTCTTATACTTTAGAAAATTGATAAAGTATAGTTAAACGAGTCTACGAGAGGTATAGTTAGCGTATAGTTCGGAATAGGTTCTATATCTTCTATTGGTTCTATTAAGGTAGCTACACCAATAGGTACAGTATAGTTTCACGTTGTTAAGGTTAATACCCTTTTTCTACTTTACCTAGTAGATATGGATAACTTATAAGTATACTTTAACAACCTAAAGAATGTCCTAATAACCCCCTTAAAGACCGTACCAGTTATACGCCGATTTGGACACCCATTTCTACTATGGAATACTTTATTATATATATTTATTATAGAGTCTTTTAACTAAAACCCATGCTATTTAACTAATGTAGAATTATGACGCCTACACCAACGCTTTGGATATCTGTTAGTAGAGCGACTTAAGAAAATACTAGACCGCGCTGGCTATAAAAACAATGCTAATCGCAAGACCCTTAAATATATTACCCGCTACTACTTATACTGTTAAAAGCACGGAAAGTCACTAGGTAGATTTAGATTTACCTTAAAAGATGACATTAATTTTAACTACTGTATTATTGTTAATATTATATACATTAATAGTAAGCCCCTACTTTATATTGTTAATAAAGGCACCTAATTCTAAATAGGTAGATGGCTATAGAATATTAGCGCTAAGTATATATGGGATATATTATAAGCGTGCTGGATCAATATATACTTAGGCCCCCTAGATGTGATTGCGTATAATATAGGAAAGAACTTTATTAGTAGAGAGTTTAAGTAATACGCGGTTAATATAGGCACTACTATAAAGAGTGTACCGGTCGAAGCTTACAACTTAATTAGTATGGTAGAGCGTTACTACGGCCCCTTACGACGTATATACTATATTATTACTTCTAAGATACTAGGAATTAATAAGGATATAGCACTATAAATAGCCTTTAAAGTAATTAATGACTCCGTAGGACTAGACGGTCTAATACCCACGCTGTTAGTATTTGGAGCGTACCCCCAAATGATAGAGTTTAATGTACCCTTACCTATAGTAATATAGCGTGCAACTGCATTTAAGAAAGCTATAGAGGAAGTAAAGAAAATATAAGCGGAGCGCTAGGTCGCAGATGCACTTAATATACGTAATGGCCCTAGCACTACTGTAATCTATAATCTACCCCTTAACTCTTTAGTACTAGTTTAGAGGGAAGGTAATATAGGACAACCTAGATACTGGGTAGGACTATATAACCTACTAAATATTAAAGGAGAAACGTGTACTGTTAACCTACCTAGCGGCTCTATAAAGTTTTATAGTACTGTTATTAAACCGTACTTAACAGACCCTAAATATATTTAAGTTAAAGATATTTAAGTTGATAAAACTGTCCTAAAAACTGCCTATATATATAAACCGTCTACAGAAACCGTCTCTATATAGAAACCGCCCCCTACTAAAACTAAAGAAGTATAATCACCTCGCTAAGAAAGAGGAAAACCCAACAAGTATCCCCCTTACGTTAATACTGCTAATATTACTATATTCTTGTAAGAGGATAGCAACTATAAGCAGTTTAAAACGTCCTGTTAAAAGGAAATTATAGAACTGATTAAAAAGGGCGTATTTAAGATAATTAACCCTTAGGATATACCCGTAGGAGTTAGAATCTTTAACTTACGATTTATAGATAAGATTAAGAACCCTAGTACTAATAAAGCCTTTAAGAAATTAAGACTTGTTGTCTAAGCGTATAACGATCTTAAAAAGGGTATTATACTAACCTAGTTACCTACTATCTAATGAGTCAGCCAACGCCTTATTCTATATATTGTAGCGATATTATAAGGCAACGGCATATAATTATACCTATAAGACATCTCCTAGGCGTATATCCAGTCTCTTATAAAGCTAAATTAAGACTTTTATATCTAACTACCTTACGAATTAGAAAGCTAACTAGGTATTAGAAAGAACTTAATCCTAAAAGTAATTAAACCTTTATACGGTGTTCCAGAAGTAGGTAATTACTAGTTTATAACCTACCATAATTATTATATTAAGGAACTAGATATAAACTCGTTAACGTATAACCCTTACCTCTTATGGAGTAATAGCCTTAATTACTTTAGTATTATTGGCCTCTAAACTAATGACGCTCTCTTCTTAGCTAATACTACCTTTACGGACGCGGAGCAATAATACCTAGAAAAGGCTTACTTTCTCGCCAAAAAGCGCGAGCAACTTATGGTTAAGCAGTTACTTAAATTTAACGGATGTATTATTTAACTCTTTTAGGAAGGCAATATTATAATAACCTAGGAACGCTAGTGTAAGAACCTAAACATGGTTTACCTTAGCAAAGTAGCTATAACCACAAGCTTAAGAGGTATTGTCCGCGATATACTGACTATAAAGGAATAATACGTTGCGTAACGTACTAGAGGTGCGTATATTGCCTCTATATGCTAACCTAAAGCCTCTTTTAACCTCTCCTTTACTGCCTAGGTAATTAACCCTAAAAAGAGCAATATTATAGCACTTAATAAACAACTTTAATGGCAAATTGATAACCTAGAAAGAGGCCTTACGTATATTAAGCTGGACATTAATATACTACGCCTACTTGTGTTTATAGATGCCTTATTTATAAATAATAGGGACCTCTTATTGTAAATAGGCTATATCCTGGTATTAGCAGATATAACGAATAAGGCTAATATTGTGCATTAGTCGTCAACTAAGTGTAAAAGAGTTACTAGAAGTGTACTAGCCTTAGAACTCTACGTAATGGCCTATGGATTTAATATTAGCGCCATAATTAAGTTAACTGTTAAACAACTCCTACAGATTGAACTCCTACTCGTACTTTACACCGACTTAAAATTACTCTATAAATGCCTTGTTAAGCTAGGCATTATATAAAAGAAACGTCTTATAATAGACGTTATATGCCTTTGTTAGTTGTATAAACGCAGGGAGATTACGGAAGTTAAGTAAATTAATGGTAATAGTAACCCTGCTAACTTAATAACTAAGAGTAAGGTATCTACGGCTCTTAAGAAGTTAATTAATACTAATTACTTAGAACTATAGGCTATGGAGTGGGTTAAACAAACGAACCTAAATTTGGCTTAGCGTTGTAACGGCGCTAGGGCACGCTATCTGCCATATTCTATGGACCCTAAATTTAACCAGCTAATTAGGATTTTCTATACCCGGTATGGAAAATCGCTATTAGCTCGCTTAATACTAGCGCCTTAGCGGCCCTCGCGACATATCCACCTGCTACCCTAACGATTCTCCTTCTCCTTCTGCTTGTTAATTTGCTATCTTTACTAGATAGCAATCCATAAGCTTTAGTTTAGAGGCATTTACGTAAGTTATTATATACTTACTGTTGCGAAAGAGGTTCTATTAGTTTTCTAGTATTTAAAGAGTTGCTAGTGTTGGAATACAGGCATAGATAAAGGGAGTGGCACTATTGGCAGTTATTCATTTTACGTAATCTACGCGAGACGCGTATATATATTAACACTGCATTGTAGAATAGAACCTCAAGAATCTAACTACACATCGCACTGCACGTATATTACGTCTATTACACCGTGTTAAAGTATCCCTACAAGTATATTCTAAAAAGCATAGCAGAGCATTTTATGGAGAATTTCTATAAGGGAATAACTTAAGGATATAATAGGGTAATAGGCCTAGTGTTAAGACTTTAGAAAGAGTATATTATTAATAGAATCTAGAATATTATAAGAAAAGTAATAAAAGAGTATCTAGATTGCTAAAGGAATAAATTAATAAGGTATAAGCTATATAGAGG
>Ga0307515_10006921_pt1 | contig 22536 bp, 9 predicted proteins | sample 17_EM_MG_FD_194513 | JGI IMG/M metagenome (GOLD analysis project Ga0307515, IMG submission 194513) | Populus trichocarpa ectomycorrhiza microbial communities from riparian zone in the Pacific Northwest, United States - 17_EM | ecosystem: Host-associated > Plants > Roots > Unclassified | place...
AGAAGACAACTAATTTTTAGCTCTTAAAGAGGATAAGCTAGTAAAGGTAAACCTTATAGCAAAGCTAAAGGAAAAGCTTAATTTAATAACACCATTACTCTTTAATAAATGCATCCTCTCCCTAAATAAGGATTCTATTGCTTTACGCTAGAAGGGTTAAGGTAAGAAGATTAACGTTATTAACGTTAATTCTCTAAAACAAGGATACGTGGAGCAACGCGCTTATAGAGCTTATGTTGCTTCTATCTATCAACCTAAGGCTTTATTTAATCTCTCTATTACCACCTAATACTAGGAACTAACTAAGGACAATATTCTTACCCTAAATAAACGTCTTTTTTAGTAAATAAACTATCTTAATCGGGGACTACTCTACGTGCCTATTAATCTTCCTACCGTTAAGCTCTTTATATTTATTAATAGATTATTTACAAATAATAAAGATTTTAGCTCCTAGCTAGGATATAAGATTATTATCGCGAATAAATCTACTAGAGAGAATAACTTTATAATCTACAGCAATCTTATCTATTAGAGCTTAACTAAGAGTAAGTATATTACTTAAAGCGTTCTAGCGTTAGAGATATATAAAATGGTTAGCGGAGTTAATATAGTAATTATAATTGGAACTACCCTAAAGATAATTATAGATCGACTTAAACTTCCTATTATCCCTACAATTATATACACCGACTTATATTCCCTCTATAAGTATTTAGTTAAGCTTAGTACTACAAAGGAAAAGCGCCTTATAGTTAATATTATGGCACTTTAGCAATCCTACAAGCGTTAAGAACTCTTTAAGATTTAATAGATTAATAGCTAAGATAACCTAGTAGATGTGATAATAAAGGCAAACCTAAATAAGGTACTAGAGACGTTTGTTAATATAAATACTCTATATATATAAGTTAAAGGTTAGGTTAAAAGAGAGTCCCTAGAAATTTCTTAGTTATATAAGGTCTTAAGATATCTAGGAACTTTAACCGGTGGTTAAAGTTGTCTAATTAGTTAGATTCTCTTGCTAAGACTTTTTTAGAGCATAATATTCTACAGACCCTAACTTAACCTAGCCAATTAGGATTTTCTATCCCCGGGATGAAAAATCGCTATTAGCTCGCTTACTACTAGCGCCTTGGCGGCCCTAATAAGATATCTACCTACAACTCCTAAGTAAGAAAGCACTACGTGCTAAGAGGCAAATTTTGGGATAGCGAGACTTATATTACAATGGCAATAGTAAGTAAGGAGGATTAATATTTATTACGCTAATCGAGCGGTATATATATATGTAGATGGCAACCATAAAAGAAGAGTTGCTAGTGTTAGGAATAAAGGTAAGTAGTTACTATATAAGGTAAATTGCTATTACGTATAGCAAGTTGCCGTTACGTGCGGCAAGTTGCCGTCACGTGTCGCCGCGGCACTAGCGTAGCGAGGAGCCTTAAGCTCCTCGCCCTCCCTTATAAAGAAATAAGATTAATAATTATCATACTATCTACGAACCGTAGCTACGTGATATCCCCTTATGTAACCAATAGGTTATATTAGAAGTAGAGACTAAAACTGCTATAGAGTAAGGATTAGTAATGGGAATTATAATACTATTAGATATAGTATCTATTGCTTTATAAGATGGAAGGAGAAATATTTAATAAAAGGGATTAAGTAAGCAGATAACTGCTAGTGCTAACTTACCACTTAATAAAGGCAAAAGGCTATAGGCTTAAGATTCTTAAGAAGAGATAAAAGACGCTTAAGATTCCTAAGAAGGGATAAGATAAACTTAAGGACCTATAACAGACGATAACCAATAGAGTAGAGTAATAGCTTAGTTTAGAAATATATAAATAAGTATAGGATAAAGTTTTTATAAGGTATAAGATTCTTAAGATAAGATAAGAACATGGCAGAAGCTTAGTTAAACTAAGGCTAGAATATAGCTTAAGAAAGAAGCAAGCTTGGGATTAAGAATTCTATAGGACTAAGATTTTAAAGCACGAATAAGGACTATTAAAGAAAGTAATAATAAGATTATAAAGCAAGAAGACTTTAAGGATCTACTCGCGAGATAAGATATAAAAGAAACTATGGAAGAATTTAGATAGAGAATCCTTATATAGTAAGAATATAAGCTAGAATAGAGATCTAGTATACTAGGACGTATAAAGGATAGAGTACCTATATAAAGAATTACTAATAGGCTAAAGGCAAGGACGCTAAGAGTAAAATAGTTAGACAAACTAGAGTAGAAAGAAGACTTAGAAATTCTAACTAGATTTAAAGAATAATATACTAAGGGTTATTATAACGCAGTAATAAAAAGATACTTTCTTATAGACAGACCGTTTACACTTAGGGAGCTATACTAAAAGCGGTATAGATAACGATATAATAATAAGTAGGAAGACTTCTATATATAGTTGGATAAATAAGTTGTTTAGGACCACCCGATTATAGAAAAGGCTATAAATTATATTAAAGGAGCCTTAATTATAACGTTAAAGGATCTAGAAGAATAATTAGAGGACTAGAGAAGTAAATAATAAATCTTAGTACCTATAAACGAAATAGTAATATTTAGATTAATATAATAGAGGTTTAAACTTAAGGATAAAGATAAGCTAAGAGTTAACCTAAAGCACTTAGCGTATTATATATTAACATAGATTGTATATATAGATAATATATACGATATATATATAAATCTAAAAGAAAAGAATTGGAAGTACCCTATAAGAATATATTAAACACTAGAAGAGCGATAGTATAGAAATGCTAAATATATATATATAGATGGCATTTAACGGAAGTTTAGAAGTTAGGAGACTTAATACTTTAACTAAAAAGATTCCTTATAGAAGAATGCTTAAATAGATAATAGTAATGGGAATACTTAAAGAATATATGTCTATAGTATATTAAGGATAAAAAGCGAACTAGGTATTAGCTAAAGAGCGAGCTAAGTATAATAGGATTAAGCAGCTAATAGTTAGGAAAAGTAGAGGCCTATAGGACTAGAGGGAGCTAATAGTAGAGCCTTAGACCCTTAAAGAAATTTAAGGACAACACCTAAATTTATTAAGTTAATTAGTAAAATTAGTAGTTTAAAGTACTAATAAATAGTAGGGCAATAAGGAATTATATATTACTAGTAATAGTTAAGAGAATAGGACTACCTTATAGATAGAAGGAGCACCCTTATCCGTTAGTTATAATTTTAGGAAATCCAATAGCCTATAGAGGAGGTATTATTAATCTTAAAATAGGACCTATTTAGATAACTATTAAAGAAAGATAAATTAAGATGTCTTTTAATATCCTACCGTTAAGACGGGATAAGGCAGTATTATAAATGCCTTAGTTATAGAAATATAATCTATAGATTAATTAGATTATAGGCTAAGCCAGTATTAAAGATATATAATAACGTAAAATGCGATAATAAACTAAGATAGTATAGTATTAGGTGGGAGTAACTTACAAAAAAACTAAAAAGATACTATAAATATAGTAAGAAACTATAGAGCCTAGAAAGTAAAAAGTTATTAAAGTATATAGTATAGGACTATAGGATAGAATTGAAACTAGAAATAAGTTTAAAATTCCCTCTAATCTATAAGCTGACTAAAAAAGAATTATAAGCACTTAAGGAGTTTGTTTAAGAAAACCTATAAAAATGATATATTAGACTATTGCAATTATTAGCAAGTTATTTAGTACTATTTATACTAAAGAAGAATAGAAAACTTAGGCTATATATTAACTATAGATAGTTAAATAGTATTACTAGGAAGGATGGATATTCTTTACCCTTAATTAGTGAAATTTAGGACCAAATAGGTAATGCGTAAATCTTTACAAAGATAGATCTAAGATAGGTATACTATTAGATTAGAATTAAGGAGGGTAATAAATAGAAGGCAGCCTTTAGGTTAAAGGAAGGACTATATAAACCATTAGTTATATAATTCGGATTTATAAATACACTAGTAACATTCTAAAAGCAAATTAATAGCATATTAGGAGAATACCTTAATAAGTTTATTATAGTATACCTTAACAACATTATTATCTACCTAATAAGTAAGGAAGAACACGGAAAATATATTAAGTAGGTTTTAAAGAGACTATAAAAAGAATAGATACTAGTAGTAATTAAAAAATGCGAGTTCTTTACTAGGAAGATAGATTTTGTTAGATTTATTATTAAATTAGGTTATATTAGTATAGACCCAAAGAAGATTAAAGCTATAGTAAGTTAGTAAAAACTAGAGAATATAATATAGTTAAGGTTATTCCTAGGGTTTTATAACTACTATAGGAGATTTATAATATAGTAGTTAACAAGTATTAAGCCATTTATAAGATTAATAAAGAAAGAGGAACTATGGGTATAGGGAAATAAATTAAGGGAGTTATTTCGGAAACTTAAAACGAACGTATTAGACTTTATACTAGGAGTATATTTACTATAAAAGTATAAAAATATATAGCATCTAGTGGTATACTATAGTTAGGATAGATTATAAGAACCTAATAGGGTTTCTAATAATAAAAGAACTTAACTAAAGATAGGTTAGATAGGTAGAGATGCTTACGGAATACTATTTTAATATTTAATATACTAAAGGCACTAAGAATATAAGAGTAAATATACTTAGTAGGAAGGCTAAACTATAAAATAATAAAAAGCTATTAGGGGTAATGCTACGCAAAGATAGTAACGGATTAATTAAAATATAATTACCTTAAGATTATAGTAACCTAAGAATATAAGTTACCGGAAAGCGATTAGACCAAAAGAATTTAAGAGGCATAATTTAAGGATTTAGACTTAGAGTAGTATAAATACTAAGAGGCATTATAAAAGAATTTATTAAAGATTTCTATAGGGGAATAATATAAGGATATAATAGAGCCATAGGCCTAATGTTAAGACTCTAAGAGGAGTATATTATTAATAAAATTTAGGGTTTAGTAAGAAAGGTTATAAAGAAATATTTAGATTGCTAAAGGAATAAGCTAATAAGATATAAGCTGTATAGAAAGCTATAGCTTATTAAAATACTAAAACGTTTATAGGAGATAATATTATAGAACTTTATTATAAAGTTGCTAAAGTTAAAGGACCTTATTACTAGATAGGATTATAATATAATCCTTATAATAGTAAATAAGTTAACTAAGTAGGGCCATTTTATAGCATATATAGAAGAAATCTTAGTAGAAGATATTGCTAGAATCTATATTAAAGAAGTGTTTATAAGATATAGAGTACTAAGTAAGATTATATTAGATAGAGATCTAAGATTTATAGCAGTATTTTAGAAAGTATTTTTTAGCAGAATAAGGGGTTTATATAGTAATATCTATAGTGTACTATCTATAGATAGATAAATAGACGAAAAGACTAAATTAGATACTAGAATAGTATTTAAGATATTATATTAATTACGCACAGAATAATTAGGTATTGTTATTACTAATTATATAATTTATATATAATGTAATACTATAAGAAGGCATAGAGATATTACTATTTTAGGCGAATTATAGATATAAGCCTAAAATATTATTATTACTATAATAAGTAAAGAAAATAAGTAAAGAAGCTAAATAGAGAATAGAAGATGTAATAAATCTTTATAAGGACCTCTATTTTATAATAAAAATAGTATAAAAAATAAAAAGGTACTATAACGCTAAGAGATCTAAGGGACTAGATTTAAAGGAGGGTGTTGGTTTTATAAGGTGATATTACATATCTACAAGTTGTAGATAGTATGATGATTGTTATTATATATATTCTTCTTTCTTTAAGGAAGGGCGAGGAGCCTAGGGCTCCTCGCTACGCTAGTGCTGCGGCGACACGTAACGGTAAATTGCCTTGCGTGATAGCAACTTGCCTATATTCCTAATAGAGGGGGATAGAGTATAGCTATTATACAAATTTTTTACAAGTCGACAACTAAGTAAGAAGTTAGATTACGTTAAACTAGGACTATTTAAAATCGTAGCTAAGATAGGAAGGGGCTTGTAAGAGAGCATTATAGTAATACTGGGGGGTTTGGTAAGTTCTTCTCTTAATGCCTTTTTTTAACTAGTAGGGACACGAGCGTTTTAGTTAGGGATGTATATAACTATTCTATTAGTTATATAAGTTATAATTACTTTATAATCTAACTAATTATAATTAATCTTTTAATTATAATTACCTGTTTATAATTAATATAATTACCTAGGGTAAAAATAAGTAGAAATAGAATATAGTAATACAGCTTTAGTGTTAAGAAAGTTATCTATTAATTTTCCTACTATATAGTCGGCGCTAACTAAAAAGCGCTAAGCTAGCTGTTTTATATATTAAAAACGTCCGTATGGGCTTTTTTTAAAAAAAGTTAATATATACGCGCCTATGCGTCACCATGTATATTATCTAGAGTTCTATTTTAATTACTATTTACCTATATTTACACCTATATACCTAATTAGGAAATTAGTATATAATTAATGTAATTAATATAATCGATCAGAATCAGGTGCGGTGATTTTATAATAATCAAAATCAATAGGCTAATTACGGTTATGTTAATTATATATATCCCTAGTTTTAGTAAATAAAGCGGGATAAGGACGCTTTTTACCAGCAGGAGTAGTAATGGTAATAATAGGAAAAGAGTGTATGTATCTCGTCATCGCTCTCGTTGGACTGGGTAATAACCTTACAATTACTGTTAGGAGACGCTGGTCGCATACTTCTCTTAGCCAATCAAGCTATGTCATCATCTTCCATGTCTATCTCATCTCCACTTTCTGTTGTATTGGTCACCCGTCTTCGTTCCAACACTTATACTCTTAAAAAGGCAGCACCTTTATCTATTTCTTTGCTTATACTATGTCGATCTTTACCCTTGGATAGTATAAGAAATAGATGGATCGAGATTAGATTAGGATCCATTAATTCACTAATCTACGCCTAATCTATTAGTGGTGTGGATATGGATCTAGATCCAATAGTTATCTATTTATAGCGTTATTAAGGCAACGCCGTAATGCATTAATTACCACACTAACTATTAGATGGCGTAAAAGGGGTAAACTAGTGTATTTATGCGTTAAATATTTAGATAGTAGTAAAAATAATAAAGTCTCTTACCTCTTATTCTTATTATTACTATTAACTATGCCTTTAAAGCTAAGAAAGAAGAATCCTATTACTAAACTACCTTTACTACCTCTATTACTACTACCTCCCTTAAATATACCTCTATACCTTTAGCCACGAGATAGCCCTACCTAGTAGTCTTATCGCTATACTACCTAGTCTCCTAACTTATTAGATATAGTAATAAGGCTAAAAGATTAAGTCTCTAATATAACTAAGCCTAATTAATCTATTATAATTTAAATAACGCTAATGCCTAATCCTAATATACCTAAGATTTTAACTCTTATAATAGCTCTAACGTTTAGTATATTTAGCGCTAATTAGTTTACTAAAGTGCGCGCTAGTAAGGCTCCTTCTAAAAATAAGAGTTAGTTTAATTAGTCCTAGGTTAACTAGAATAAATTACCTAACTATATTATTTTAATCTCTAAAGGTAATAGTAAGCTCTTTTCCCTAATCTAGTAATTAGGCGTATTAATAGAGAACTATAAAACTAGTAACCAGTAGTGGCTTTATAAGGAGTGTTATTATAAGTATAGTATTAAGGCCTATTTCTAGAATGCTTATAAAGGAAGCTCTAATATTATAAAGTATATTTAAGTGGTTTATGGTTATATATTTAATAAAAAGGGTAAGAAGGTGCTATATACGTTAAAGTTAATCTTTATACTTAAAGGTTTTAATATAAATAATCCCTAAGAGTAGTAGGTTCTTAATAAGTTAGCGCATATATTTAATAAGGAGATATTTAGGCGACTTCTTTTTTAATAAATTATCTATAATAATGTGTCTTTTAGGTAAATTAATAGGCTAGTCTTTCGCGGGTTTATTAAATATCTATTGTTTTAAGTAATAGAATATATACCTAGTAGATAGTTAATTAGATCTTAGATCATTAAGAGCTATATTTACTATAAGGTAGTAGTAAAGGGAGAGCTATAACGCGCGATTAGCAAGATCTATTTATCTTTTAACCTATAGACGTTAGGCAACCTTCTTTTACTTAATGGCGTTATTACCTATTTTCTTAAAGATTTTAAGCCTTAAGTAACTCTTGCTATTCTAAAGCAGACTAGCTTATATACTAGCGTTAATATTATAGAAGGCGTAATTGCCGTAACTAAAGACTTTAGTATTAAGAATAAGCAGATTAGGTATTTTATGCTAAATAATATAACTAATAATAATATAGCGATAATGGCTATTGTAAAGAAGTTTAACTTTAATCCAATTATATTATTAATATTATTATCCGCCACTTCTTATATAGTTATAACCCAGACCTACTTAAAGTGGAGGATATAGTACCTAAGGATATAAAGGCGTAGTTATAGACGTAGAGGAAGTAAGAACTAGTTAGTAAAGCTTATAACTTAATTATATAGGTATATACGAACCCTTAAAGAAGACATTAGTGGTATAAATTAATTAATAGTGCTAACAAATTATTAAACTAGAAGATATATCTTTAGAGTATTATCTTAGAGGACTAATAGGATATAAGAATAACCTAAGACCTCTCCTAATCTAACGCTACCTGCTAAAATAGTACTTATAAGGAATTCTATATACTAAATTAGCTTCGCGCGCTATTTAAAAACTTTATATAGTTAGAGTAGTAACATATAAGATAACTAAAAAAGAAACTAGCTAGAAGACTAAAACAGCGCTTAAAATATAATCTTTAAAGATATACTTACTATAAATAAATAAAAGGTTCTAATATAGTATAAATTTTTACTTAAACTATACTAGGTTATAACTATAGACCTATAAGGCTAACTAGGTAATAGTAAGTTATATAGGCTAGTTAATATTTAGTAGGATGTTAAATATATTACTAAAAAAACTTACCTCTATATATAAACGCTTTAAATCCACACCGCCCTTATTAATTAAAGGAGAATAGCATTTCGCTATATAAATTAAGTTTATACCCAATAAGGCTTAATAGTACTATATAAAGATTAATAAGTTAGTAGCCTATATTGCCGCAGTTATCCTTTATCCTAGATATAATTGGTAGTATATAGAAGCTTAGTAGAAGTATAAAAAGACTTAAATTACATCTGCCTATAAATTAGTTAAATATTTATAGCTTATAGACTATAAGTAATAGCCTATCTTAGAAGCTCTATTCTTAGAAAAGAAAAGGCCTAGGTGTAAGCTTAATATTATAGAGGCCTATAGGATAAAAGGTTTTTAGAAAAGCAGCTATTAATATTATTTTACTACCATATAGAATAAATATAATCGCTATTATATATAGAATTAAGTTAAAGATTATAAAACCCTAATTAAGTAGTAGAGAACTATTAGCTGTAAATAGTACCTGCACCTTACTTAAATAGCTATTAATCTTCTATTAATTTTAGCTATAAGCAATAAGCTAAAACTTATCTTTAGCTATTTTAGCTAGATAATTATAAAATACTATAACTACCTTAAGCAGAGTATAATCTAGGCCACTTTATATCTCTACTTCTAGAATAAGAATAAGATTATTAATTTAAGACTTAATATAACTCTACTTAAGCTTATAGAGTTAACTCCTTTAGAGTTAATTAGGTCTAAAAGGTAGAGGTTATTAATTTAAGTAAACCTTATAAGTGCCGCTAAGGCGCTAGTAGTAAGCAAGCTAATAGCGATTTTTTATACTAGGTATAGAAAATCCTAATTAGTTAGTAGAAGTTAGGGTCTATAGATTATAATAGAACTTAATAAATAGTTATAGTAGAACTTAATAGATAGTTACGGTGGAATTTAATAGATAGTTAAAGTGGAACTTAGTGGATAGTTGCGGTAGAACTTAGTAGATAGTTATAGTGGAACTTAGTAAACAGTTATAGCAGAACTTAGTAGACAGTTATAGTGAAACTTAGTGGACAGTTACGGTGGAAGTCAGTAAATAGTGGCGGTAGAACTTAGTAGACAGTTGTGGTAGAACTTGGTGGATAGCTATAGTAGAGCTTAGCAAATAGCTGTAGTTAGATTATACTAAAAACCATACTAGGCCGTTATATCACGTGAGTGGCGAAAATTGCCAGAATTGGCTTAATATACGGCAAAATTAAAGCCTGGGCATGGATAAAGTTTGGATCTCGATCCAGATCCGATGGATTTGATGGATTTGAGGCTAACTGGATTTGGATCTAGATCCAATCCATACATCTCTTACACTGCCCTCGGATTCCAGTGAAACCCGTACCGGCGAAGACCCGCGATTCTCGCCCTTAACGTCGACAGAACTTCGAACTTGGAAAAACTCTCGCTGCTCTGGCAATACTTTAATACCCGTAGGTGGGGGCGGCGGTGGCGTGAAGGGCACTGGCGATCCCGAGAGCCCTAATGCAGTTTGAAGTGATTTTGAGGCAGCATAGACGACGGGAGCACGGCGGTTGAGATGGGCACTGAAGTCTCCGTCGGTAGAAGAGGATTTTTTGGCCCACATGGAGTTCTGGATTGAATTGAAACTACTTGGAATGTGAAGAATGGAAAGATTAGAGCGTGTTTGAACAAATGCCAATTGTTGTGTAGTAGAGTACTATAGACGTAATGTAAAGGCCATAGCTGTAGAGAGGCCTTAGTGTCGGCTGCGGGGAAATGTCCACTTCACTCATTTCCGGCTTTCGAGATGGGGAAGAGTAGAGTGAATTACTATCGTGCCTAAACACTTCACAGGGAAAGGTTGTTTTCCTTGTTAGGCATTACGTGCCATCATTAATCTTTTGATAACTCCAAATAGTCCTGTGGGATATCTAAAGAAACGCGGCCACCAAGCCTCCTACTACAGAGTCAGAGTTTTGTTAACTGAAAAGCTGTATATTGCCTCCAAAACGTATGGGTCATCATCGGGGCCAAAAATATTCTTCTTTGACCGCTGCCATTCAGGCTGGTTGATGGCATCAATCCAGTCCTCTACCTCCATCACGATGCAACCATATTGCTCCACCACACGCGGACGACTACCATCAAATATGCCCTGGGTTGACTTGAGGGGGATGGTGCCTAATCTTATTGTCAGTTTATTGAGGATAAGAGGCGTTTGTGAGCTCAATATATACCATTCTGACCACCACAGCTGTAAACTTGGAAAGCGTCTTGGTCAGCAAAGATATCAACTTGGATTCCAGTAAATGCGCTGGCTAGCGTAGCAACTGGGCCCTCAGTCCGCCAGTCATACGGGCCATTTTGTGCTCGGTTAACTAGATAGCACGTGTCGTAGCCAGTACAGTTTGTCCCGCAATTGCCGTAGGCATCAGGAGAGGTAAAGTTGGCGCCAATTTGCTTCGGATTGGACCAAAAGTCATTCACGGAGTACTGCTGGTTGGGAAGAATAGTGCCGTTTGGTATTAGGATTCCATCAGTGCCAATGCGTTGACCAGAGTAGGGGAGGTAAAGTGTGTGGTTCAACGCTAAAGCTGTGGCGTTGTTTTGGAAGGCATCCAGGTTCCAGTATGTCTAGAACAAGATTTATTCAGCCAATGAACTCGTTCCAAACAGGGCCTTGAAGCTTACATGAGAGCTCAACATTATCGGTGTCTTCTTAGTGGTTGAGAGCGCAACCATTTTTATATGCCATTGATATGGAGTCATTGTATATGTAATGTAGCTTATGACCTCGCCAGGGAAGCCTTGGTCACCGTCGGGATCGACGATAGAAAAGGTAATAGAATCCAGTGTGTGTGCAACAACTGTGAAATTTCTCTGCGGCGAGGTCAGCAAAATTAGGGCAGTTGTGTTCAGGCCCTACCCAGTCCCATCCATCAGGCCCACCATGCAAGGTGTCATTGTTGTTGTTCTCATTGGGAGGCACGTAATATTCAATACCGTCTATCACGAAACTGCTGTTCTTGATACGATTCGCATACCGGCCTTATGCGTGGTTAGGCGCTTTCAACCTGACTGCGGATATCTATGCCTTCAGGAATTAACTCACCTGGAACTCCTCCAAAGTGAGGATGGTAAGGGTCTACGGAGTAGTGGGTCGCGTTATCAAAGCCGAGGACAATATCCCGTTCAATGCCATTGGTATCATTGATGAAGAGGTTGCTAATGCTGGCGCCATAAGGAACAAATAGTCCACGGATTCCTTCAGCGGAGATCTCATATTTTCCATTTGCATCCGGGCCGAGAGTACCATTATATTGCTGGGCAACAACAACTGCAACGAATGCCGATACCACGGCGGACAATTTGAAGCTCAACATTTTGGTGCGATGTCAGAGGATTAAGCTTCGGCAAACGGCAAAAGTTTGTTAGCTCGAGGGCGCGAGATTATTTACGTTAGTGCACAAATCCCATCACCGGGATGGGAGAAGAATGAATGCGACCTTGATGCAAAGCAGTCCCAGAGCAATGTTGGACGAAATGCTCACCCCGCAGGTAATTTCGGGGAAAGATCTTTAGGAATGGGAACAAAGCGAGCGATGACGGAATCTCCAAAGCAAAGCTAGTCAAGGTAGCAGATGAGCGAGGCAGCTACAGAATCGTCCAGTGGGGGGGGGGGGCTTGTTGGCAACACTTTAACCACCGGTTCCGCATCCATCTCCGCTCACAATACGACTACCATCACAATCAGCTCCAGTATCACGAGCACAAAGTAGCATCCGGGAAAAGCCGTTGCCCAGATTGCTGTCCCGTGTTCTGTCATTTGCGGAAGAAACGATGACAAAGTCGAAGCTAAGGTCAGGGAGGTAAGGATGCGAGTTGATTTAAAAATGTGGAGTTGCGAGGCGGGGAATCTGCCGGCCACGCCATCCATCGGCATTCGGTACTGGAACACCATTACCAGCCTCCAAAGGGTTCGGAATGGTGCTCGAGATGCTTGTTAATTAGATAAAGGAACCTTCATTCTGTAAATTCGCCTTGTTGTCTGCTGATCGTGCAGCCCTTTTAATAACGATACTGGCACATGTTTACAACCGCAAACATGTATATTTTGCTCACTTTTACAGAGGACGGCCCAGAAAGAGATTTCTCCTTCCTTTTTGGGACGGGCGGTCAGCCCCCAAACTAAACAGGGGATGACACGCTAAAGTTACGGGGGCTTTGTCCCTAAGCAACCAAGCTTGGGGCGCCCTAGGTCCTAAAGGGCTGTTAAAAACAGGGAGCTTACCGCCCGTCCTAAAAAGGAAGGAGAAATCTCTTTCTAGGCCGTCGTCCGTATCACGACGCCACCGGTGCGCTAATAAAGCCTCTTCCATCTTGGCAGACTCTATTTCTACTACCATTTAGAGCAGTACTTCTAAAATCTGTTCACATACGCAATATCTTTTCTAACGCGAACTCTTCCGAGGGCCGCAGTGCCTTTATCATACCAACTATGAATCCGCTTTCTGAAGATCGTAAAAGCACTCTGCTATCCCCCTGTCTAAAATCAGGCAGCAATCACCCTGAGACCATCTAACTGAGAGGTACATAGCGGACATTTCCTAGTATTAGGAAGTATTCGAGCCGACAAGGGATAGGAACGGTAAACCTCCCTTTTTTTCTCTGAAGTCCTAAGTGCTATCATTAATGCCTCTTCTTGTATCAAATCGTAGCCCGACGCTAGATGCATGAGATCATATATTATAATTGCTTTGTCAAAACCCTTTTCATCAGCTCAGTAAAGAAAATTTGGGGTGACCATAAGGATATGATGCAGGGCTTTCGGATTCACCAAGACCTAGTAGATTACCAGCTCTTTCGACTCGAAGGCACATGGTTGGGTAGCTGGCTAGGAAAAGTGAACTTAGGTATGGTAAGTTCCATTACTTCGACATTGAGAGGATAAGGAAAAAATGATTGATCTAATAGTAGCCGATGCGAGTTCATGATTCCTTTCTAAGCTACCAATCTGCGTAGAAAATTACATGCCTAGTCTTAACGGAACGGTGAGACACATTTCCGAATGCTAGATCATAGCTAAATAGTAAATATTTAAACATATCTCCCATGAAAGGAAAAGCAATGTCTAAACTCTAGACCAAGATCCAAGGTCTCCAGTCTCGGAAGACATTCCATAATCGGGGAGATGTAAATTTCCAAAAACCCCCTCGAAAGTTCTGTCCGCTATCTAATCGGCATAGGTAACTATCTGTCGTACATCACTTGGAGAGACACTATGAATCCAGCTAATGACAGCGGAGTAATATGATCTACGTCCGTGAGTGCGATCGATATCAATCGGATCAGAGCGTTCGCTAGTGTCGCACCAATATTAACACCTTTCCTAACAAAACAACTTATAAGTTGATTGTATCTTCAACATAATTTCGATCCATACATCTTCAAAGAGCATACCTTACAAAATTGACACCCAGCACAATATCCAGCCCAACTGAGACTAGTAGTCATATCGTACTAATTATGAACCAAGAGAGTGGCAGCCCTAGTCATCTATGTCCCTGCACATATCTTATGACTCACTATTCATGAAGTATTTTCTCTAGACTGTGGAAGCTTCAAGGGAAGTCAATGCCGAACCCTTAAACCCAAGCCTAGCTTTCTTATCGTCGCCTTCGAAAGTTGGCCTTTCTCTTCACTGTATTTATCATCAGCCAACTTTTCCCGATATTCGTGGCCAGTAAGCTCGTTCTCTGTAACAACCACATTACTAGACTCCTCAAATTTCTCATGCTCTTGCCCACCTTTAGGAACTCTCGGTAACTCGGCAGCTAGATTCGCAAGTACGTGCAGATTCCGATTCGCATGCCTTCCGCTTTGATTTCCTGTGACATTTCTTGGCTGCACCAAGATATTTCTGACGTTCTCAGGTGGCGGCACTGGCGTGTTCTTGATATTTTCCGGAAGGGGTATCAGTGTCGGGGTCGTTGTTTTCACACGTACCACGTCTTGTATAGAAGCAGGCAATTGAGCTGCCGTAGCCATAGAGCCACAACGGGTAGAGGTTTGACAACTTGGGTGGGAGTCCCTAAGCAGCATTAGCACAAATATTGCTGGCTGGGGGCAACCGAGTGTAAGCAATAGGGGGTGTTAGGTACGTACCATGCAATGTTAGGTTTGTTGTGACGATTCCAGCACCCGGAGGCCCCTTTGTCTTTCCCTCGGCCAAAATGATGGGATTTGACGGTGTTCCGGTGATTAAAGTGTTGGCCACAGATGGCGTGAATGTAGGGCCCGTTGCCGCTGGACCGTCCCCCTGTGCGATCGAAGGGGTGGTTTCCAGTAGGGCGGCTCGATGTTTTAGTTACAATTTCGTGAGTAGGATTAGGAGCAGAGAATTGGTCCATTGGGTTAGCGCCGACAGATTTGAGGATTGGCTTGCCCCCTACGTGCTTAGGAGCGGTAGGCGGAGCCATAGGATGGATGTTAGAGAGAGGCCGTTTGAGATTGGAAGATAGCGAAGATAGAGAAGCGGACGGGTTCGGAGGAGGGAGAGAAGGAACAAAGGGATATACATCGGCTGAAATGTTTTGAACGGCCGGGTTTGGGGAGGAGGGACCGAGGGGGTTACTAGAGGTGAATGGTATCCCATGAACGGAACTATATAGAGATGCAGGAGTGGGTGCAAAGAAATCCACAATCACAGGTTGTGTCTGGAAGAAAGAAGTCGGGATTTCAACGGGTGGGACTGAAATGACTTTACCAGCACCATGGACTGATGGTGTCTTCGTTACACTTGTCGACGTCCCGACCGTAGATGCGAAGTAGAACCGTTCAAACTCCTCGAGGAGGTCGTTATGATCTCCAGCGAACAGATTTATCATATGCCAGTGTAACTGCTCGTTAGTAAATTTCTGGCTGCGCCAAGCTCCGAGGTTATCAAGGCATTCCGTGGTGGTTTGGGAGTTAGGCCCGAAACGTGTCTTAGACCGTTAGTTCGCATTTTGAAGATTATAAATATCGCGTTGGTGATAAACATGCCTTGATTCTGTTGATGAAGCCGAGAGCTTCCATGAACGTTCTTGGATGTGAGCGCGCGATAGGAGGGAGAGCTTCGTCGCGAGACTTGAATACATCGTCGTCAACACCCTGCCCACTTGGGATTGTCATTATTGATTTCATAAACTCAAGGGCACCTGGGGAATCGATAATGTGGGAAAGGTAAGAGGGAAAGAACAAGCTCACATGAGAACGAACGGGCCTTCCGAAGGAGGCATAATGCGTAGCTGTTCGAATAGTCTGAAGAGATAAGGGCGAATCATAAATTAGAAAGGTGAAGGTTGCCTGGCTATTCACAGGTTGGTGTCAGGGTGAAATAGTGAACTGGCGTTTTCCTGGCTCCATGTAGCACGCACAACCTCCCACTTTCAGTAAGTCGTCAACCTTCCACTCCTTATCGTTTGCCGACTAGTTCCTCCATCGTATACGACTTCCTTTATACTCTTCCTACACCGCCAGCCTACGTCAGTTCTATCAAAAAGCACAAAATCCGCGGGATCTCCGATGTTTAGGCCTAGTGAAGTCGATTCATACCCAATAGCAGCCTTCGCTCTCGATGAGACGCATTCCTAAGATACTCCATATCAGCCATCCAACCATTCTATCAAAAACTCCGCGGTCATGAGGTGAACTGACGTATAAAATTTCAGAATCAATTTTCGTCCCTGCTTGATAGACAGCAACACCAAGGCTTGCCACACTTAAAGGGTCACAGGTTCCCTGCGGAGTGAACGCATTACCAACGTTGTTGACTGCAATAGCTGCATTGAGCTTGTACTCTTTAATCATCTTTGGAATTGGTAGGGTTCCTCTTACTCCCGAATCCGTCCTCATCATAAAGAGGTCCGAACTTGGGAGTCCAACAAATGAAACAGGAAGATTGCCAATCTCTTTCCTCAGTTGATGCCAGTCTTCAGGCGCGAATTGTGTCAAACGCGTACAGTGACCTAGTGTGATTCCTTTCCCACTTCTCTCAACCCAATTCTGAGCCTTGAGAATTTCCAGCGTTGCCCATATCAATGGCCTTTTTTCTTTATCGAGGTGGTAATCCAGGTGAAGGTCGAGCGGTTTGCCACTGAATAAAGCGATTGTACTTATCCATCGAATGTTCATAATCATCTTAGCGTCATCTTGTTCCACATATGGAGTGCTCCCTACAACGTCCACACCCTCACGACGCGCGGCGTCTGTTATTAATTTCCTTATCTCGTCTCCACCGTCTCCGCCCGAAAAGAGGGGGAGTTGAGCAAAAGCGCAAATCTGTATTTTACACTTGTCCTCAAACTCCTGTTTAAGCTTTAGGCCAGATTCGAGGCACTTAAATTTGACCTCTCCATCAACCTCTACGAAGGCCCTCATTGCCGTAACTCCGTACTGAATGCTCTCTTGAATGAGTTGCCTGCCTCTTCTGAGAAGATCAGATTCTTCAAATCTTGATTTCGCTTTGCTTGTCAGAACCATAGCTTCCCTGAAGTCCCCCCTCTCAATTTCAAGGTCACCGAATTTTGAATCCTGTAAAAGAAAGCACTTGTCTAAATGGATATGCGCATGGCATAGAGAAGGAGCGAGTAATCTTTTTGAAGCATGAAGCACGCCAGGAAGACGAGAAATACCTGGATGGCCCAAGGTATGAGGCTCAATGGCAGATATTTTGCCATCGCCTATGGAAACGTCCCACAGAGTGGAAGGAGGTTTACGTGGAAGACGGACGCCAACAATCTTTTGTAAACGACCTGAAGGGTAAACGTCAGAATATCGCGGCGGGGGAGAGCGTGGTTTAGTTGACTGGGTAGATGCATCTGCAATGCCGTGGCCAAACTGTATCTTGGCCGTCTCTGTATCTAAGTTAATGCCACTGGCAGCAAGATATTCGGCGGCCATGGTCGATTTGCGGTTGGATAATATACAAGAAACGAGACGGTACGGATTGTAGACAGAAGCACAAGAACAGACACCGAATAATCTGAAGATCGCCAACTAGGAGACTTTATGTAGCCGAGGAGTTGAAAGTGAGGTCTCTAGTGACAGAAGCAGCCGCCGTTCATTCGCTCTCAATGGGCAGACAGCACTCTTATATGTAGTCACCCATGACCAGCAGACATCTAGAGCACACGACCGGCGACTGATTGCGTTCCTTAAACCAGTGGCAGTCAACAAGTGGCAGCTGTGCCCCGCCTTCGCCTAGAAAAGGGGTGATTCGCCGCCGCCTTGCCCAGCCCTGTGCAGATGTTATGAAGACGCGTAAAAGCACATCCATCATCATCACCCTTCAAAGCTCCCGTGAACGCAGGCGCGCATCGTCCATCGTCGCTGCGTCAAATAGAGCCGATAAAACAAGATGCAAGCTCAATACCGGAATTACCCGCAGGCCGCCCAGCGCTCACCACATGCTACTACGACCCGTCGTGGGCCAGGTACAGTAAATCCCAACTCCACCTCTCTCTCTCTCAAACGGACCACGAGCAATCATGATCAGACGGGCTGACTTAGATCAAATTTTCCGGAAACCAGGTCCCATGGTCGTAAATGCTCAGGCCGTGCCAACGACTCAGCAATTGCAGGCCCAGCAGGCACAAGACGCTACCCGTCGCGAGCTCGCGAAACGACAAAGTCGCAAACCTACGGACAAGAATATCCCCGACGGAGCGGAAGAAATCACAATTGGAGATGGAGTACAACGATATCGCCAGCTACGCGAAGTGGAGCGGACCTTGGATGCGACTATGATGCGCAAGAAGCTCGACATTCAAGATTCAGTAACGCGCACCCAGACTCCTCGGTATGGCACCATGCGAATCTGGATATCAAACACCGCCGAAAACCAGCCGTGGCAAAGTAGTGGGATGGATGCAGATGCTTTCGATTTCGAGAGCGACTCACAAGCAACCTACCGAGTTAAGATCCAAGGACGGCTATTAGATCAAGATTTCGACTTGGGACTTACTGAGTCGGAAGAGTACGATGGGGATGATGTGAAAGAGAGGGATCCGAATGCTATGGAGCAAGATGGAGATGATCCAGCGAAGAAGCCAAAGGCTAAAAAACGGCCCAAGATGTTCTCTCACTTCTTCAAATCCATCACCATCGACTTTGACCGCCCCAAGAGCCTGCAGCCTGACGGATTCACGCAAATCGAATGGAAGAGGCCGGAAGGCCCGAACAATCCAAACATGCTTCCGAATGCCTCCCCAGAAGCGAACTTTAGCTGCCTTGAGTTTGAGCGCAACGGTGACGAGAACATTAATGTCACCATCAACCTCCAACGATACGAAAACCCGGATAGATTTCGGCTCAGTAAGCCACTAGCCGAATTACTTGACACCGATGAGGATGACCGTGCTGGTGTTATGATGGGTATATGGGAGTATGTAAAAGCCATGGGACTCCAGGAGGACGATGATAACCGAAAGATCATTTGCGATGCTCGATTGAAAGCAGTATGTCCTTGCGTTTTCTCTCTTTTGGCCTATCATTGAAAATAAGTGCTCAACTAATTTCCCCCTGCAGATATTCAACACAGACACACTGTTTTTCCCCTACCTACCCAACGCCATTGTTCCGCACCTTCTCCCCCTCCCGGCCTTACAACTTCCATACACTATCCGTGTTGACAAAGCCTATATTTCCCCACCCGTGGAATCAGGCATTGTTCCTTCGGCTCCCACGATCTTCGACATCCAGGTCGCCCTTGAAGACCCTCTCCGCCCTATCATGGCAACCATGTTCCGTAGTAAAGATTACGTAGACACTCTCCAAACCATCTCAACACTGGACGAGCAGCTCGCACTGATTGTCCAAGCGATCGCACAAGCTAAGGCAAAGCATGCTTTTTTCACCTCTATGTCCAAGGATCCTGTCAATTTCGTAAAACGCTGGATCAGCAGCCAGCGCCGTGACCTTGAAGTCATCCTTGGCGAAGCCACGCGTGGAGGCGGTGAAGATGGCGTGGACGAGGAATGGCGGCGCGGCGGCAAAGACGGCGTTTGGGGCAGCGAGGTGGCGCGAGAGAGCGTGTCGTTATGGTTGGCGAGACAGAAGTCGCATTAGCTCTTGCTTATGCTGGTCTCTTTTCGTCCAGTGGCTGGTAGTATGCTGATATTCTGTCCTTCAGGCTATCAAAACAATTAGACAGGAAGATCGTAAAGCACGGTGGTGTCGACAAGACATTGCAAGAAGATGTGAGAGAGACCATCGAACTTTTCAAAACGCCGAGGGCTGCATTTACTGTCCATCCTTCGCCTGCTCGTTCTAGAGCCTCGAAGTCTTCGTCTAGCTTGGCATCTTGATGTCTCTAAGACTTGCCCATCCGTCTGCTTCTAGCTCGGCCTTTAGCGACTCTATACTTAGTCCGATTCCTATTTCCTTGCCTGCATAGGCACTTTCGCACAATTCTGCCACTGGATCTATCCTGCCTACGCCATAGTGTGCTTACCATATACTTTTGCTTACGCCTCTTCATCAACATAACGCCAGCTTGTGGCTATGCTTCGACCTCCAGTTCTGCTCCTAGCACTGCCACGATATTAGAATCACCGGCATCTAAGTTCTTAGTTTACTTAGGTCATAAGGTTATAAATGGAGGAGTGTCGCTCGTGGTCGCACTATTTTGCTTCCCACGCGTGTTCTTCTCTCAGCTTAGCTTGACGGACATTACATACCTACTTCAAGCATGGAGTTTTCGGCCGTAAGTTTAGATTACAGCTTCTGCAAGGACTCCCTAGGTCACACGCTATGGCGTTCTTATGATTGTATTTCTTTAACTTCTGCAGGTCTTTGGTTTAGTATGCCTTCACGTGTGTAGTACTAGGTAGATAGAATATGTTCAGATTCGAACAGAAATGCACTGCAATACATCGCAAACTTCACAATAGTTAAGAGTAGAAGTATAGACGCCGTCCGCCCACTCACAGCCTACCTGTACAATTCTACACTATCCAGCACAAGACATTTTATGCCGATTTAGCAAACTAACACATGAAGGAAGCCATTGACGTCTAGTAAATAAAAGCATGAAAAGCGCCTGAGCTGCGCGCTCACTTCAATTAATCTCTTGTAAAGGGTAGCGAAACAATACTAAAAGCGTCTAGCTCTTCACACGTGGAATTTTCTCAACACCAACGATATAATGAAAGAAGATTTATGTTCCAGCCTCCCAAAAAAAACCCCATGGGTCCATTACAAAATTAAGAACATGGGAAGTGCATGAGGGGCCGTGAGAAGAGAGAGGAAGCGCTCGCTCGCAAATGCTGCAGAGAAGATTTCTTACGTGACAGAGATAGAAATGAAAACGGATGGCTTTGTTGGAGAAAACGCCTAGACGCCGAGCGCTGGTAATGGATGAACGTCATGTGCTGGGAATAATGCTCAGGGAAAGTTCTGAATATAACATAAATGAAATTTCAGCCGGTAATATCTGGGGTGTGGTGTGTCGAGTAGGATGAGAGTAGAGATGAGTGTCTTGAAAGGCGGGAAAGGGTGCATTGATGATGACGATGATGCTGCGTAATAGTCATGGTGGTGGTTTAGGAGAAAACCAGAATATGTGATGGGAAGGGAGTAGATGAAATTGGCAATTCTAGAACACAGCAGCTAGCCCATTCTTGGAATGCCTTTTACTGAAGCGTTTGCGGCCCTTTATAGACTCATTGTCGCCGTGTTCTTTCCGTAAATGCCGGCTAGTGGGTATGTTAACTCCATCAAAAGCTGCATCACCACCAAGTGTACTCGTTGGGCTTGAAAGTGTTGAGCTGAGGTCGTTAAATGTAGAGTCGCCAGAGTAAGAATTCGTCATGCTTTGTGATATGGCGATTTCTTTTGCACGCTCAATGGAGTCGAGCCATTCTTGGGTTGAGTACTTGCTCCCGTCTGGATCACTGGTTGTGGCTTTGGGATCTTCAAACACCAAGTGTTTGTCCTTCTATGGTCTCGTTAGCTTTGCAGGGGCCTCAGAAGCCATTCATCATTTACCGTATCCACACACCAAGCCGTGAGGCCTTTTGAGTCCTTGTAACTTTTCCATGTCGTTCCCTGGCCAAGCAGTGATAACTCCATCTTGGTCTTTTTTTCATCCCCGCCAGCAGCTGCCATAATGATTCGCGCACTCGAAGTAATTATAACTAGACGTTGCCTCTTCTTTGTCGTATTACCACCAAAAAACCGTGAGAATTTTTTGGGTGTTTCTGTGGACGTTTCACCACCCTTTGCACCTGGACTATGAGGCGCAGGATTTGTCGTAACTACTAGATTCCCGAGCTTGAGAATTCGTTCGTTATTCCTTGTCAACACTGGAGACCATTCAATGTCTAATTGACTTGGGGGTGGTAACTCAGTGATAAGCCGTGGCTGCGGTCTTAGTTGATTACTACTTGTAGGACCGGCATTTGACGGGCCTGGGATTGCGTTATTTTGAAGGATGCTTTTAGGTGGGTAAGGGCCTCCGTTACCATTGAGCCTGATTGGTTCGTGGACGGGTGGAA
>Ga0307515_10006922_pt1 | contig 22534 bp, 20 predicted proteins | sample 17_EM_MG_FD_194513 | JGI IMG/M metagenome (GOLD analysis project Ga0307515, IMG submission 194513) | Populus trichocarpa ectomycorrhiza microbial communities from riparian zone in the Pacific Northwest, United States - 17_EM | ecosystem: Host-associated > Plants > Roots > Unclassified | place...
CCGAAGGGAACGTGGTTAAAAAACCGCCACTCCGCGTTGCGCTCCTAGGCCAGGCGGCCAGCCTGGCCGTCGTCCCGCGCCTTGATTGGCGCTTTTTTAACCACGTTCGCACTTGCATCCATAGTGTTAACAGGCCCTAGCCCGGACTCAGGGCTCTTCACTGCACCACGAGTACGCCGCCACTGGGCAATACATGCTCACCCTGGGTGAAGCGCAACGGATCGGCCCTGGCTTCGATGCGCACGCCCTTGAGCGCATCGATTTGCGCCAATCCAGTCGGGGCCTCGAGCAGCACCCTCGAATCGGCAGTGGCCGTCCAGCGGCTGCTCGCGTCCAGGGAGATTGCGGCATCGCGGATGGCCCCTTTCAACGTACTGCCCGTGAAGCTCACCGCCATGTGCCGATCGGTATCAAGATGGATGATGTTGCCCTCCAGGCGTGTGTTGCGAATGCGGGCATGAATGCCCGCGACCGGCTGCCCATTCACCTTGGTGGCGAAAGCGTCGTCATTCACAACCGCCAGCAACAGATCAGCGTTTTTTGCGCTGATCCGCACGTCCTCGATAAGGATGTCGGCGTTGGCACTCTTCACCAGAATGGCCGCATTGGTGCTGCTGATGCGTCCACCCCGGATCGTCAGGCGGGCCAGCTCCATGGGCGACCCCATCACGCTGTGGATCATCACCGCGTTGCCTCCCGAGACCGTCTGCACGTTGTTGAAGGCCATGCTGGCCTGGCCGGCGATGATGCCGCCAAAGCTGGCTACGTGCATCTTCGAATCATTGATGACCACTGTGGCGCCGTTGTCTGCATAACTGCCATAGCCGCTGCGCAGTACCCGGATGTCGCAGCGGTTCACCTCCAGGTAGGCCCCGTGCGCCGCATCGGTGGAGAGCGCGCCCCAGCCATCCGCAATGATCTTGGAGTCGTAGTAGTAGGCCTTGGCCTCGCCCATGGTCAGGCTGGTGCGCGCGGTGCCGACGATGCCCAAAGGCGCAGGTGGCTCCATCATGCCGGGACCGATACGGCGTACATAAGCACTGGGCACCGGGCCGCCATCGGCGACCAGGGTCGAATGGTAGACCTTCAGCACGGTTTTGTCGGTCGCCGTGACGGCCGTCGAGACGACGCCGCGGGTGTGGATTCTGACGTTCTTCAAAACCATGGTCGCTTCGTCCTTGACCAGCGCTCCGGCGGCAATGCCGTCAAAATCGCTCAGGCCTTTGCCCGACAGATCGATCGTGGCATTGGACAAGGTGAAATCCGAATGACCGCGCACCAGCAGGCCGTTGTAGTGGTCGGTGCTCGAACGGATGGTGATGCCTGCCGCTGCGTTGGCGTTCATTTTCCCGTTGATGCCGCGCGTACTGGCGGCATCAACCCGCGCCTCGCCGTCCCTGACCAGCACAGCCGCCTGGTAATCGACCGGCGCCGACCGGGGCGGCATACCGCCGGGAGGCGGCCCTTCGGGCATCGCACCCTCCCCGGGCCGCGGCTGGGCGCCCGCCACCGAGGTAGCCACCAGCAGCGTGAGGCTCAGCGCCGATATGATCAGTTTCGTCTTCATCATTGCATCTTCCTTAACCGGGCTGCAGCACGATGGCACCTTCGTAGGAGCCGGTTCGGATGGGCGTGACCACACCATTGACCGTCATGGTCAAACTCCGACCCGCAGGTGCCGCCACACGGGCGTCGGCGCCGATGGTGAGGCGGGTCAGATAAGAGGCGCCCGTCACGGTCCAGGTCGAGCCGCCGAGCTTCACGATCACGCCGTTGTTGATGGCCGGGCCAGGGGTGTTGACGACCCGGCCCAAGCTGTCGTAGTCAGCGGCCGTGATGGGGCTCTTCAAATGCCTGGCGGATGCGGAGCTGATCACACCGGTCAGCTCGGACGCCTCGAAGTCCAGCATCAGATTGGCACCGGAAATCTCTCGCGGCGTGGTGATGGGACCATTGGGCCCGAACAGGTCGCCCAGCGCGCGGTTTCTGATGGCGTTATAAAAATCCCCTTTGAGCCGGATCTTCGAGAACCTGGCCACCATATCGGTCTTGTGCGCCGCCGCCAGGTCGAAGTCCAACACCTTGGCGGGCGGCGTGACTGGCTCGCGATAGACGCCGGAGTTGACCATCAGCCCATCCACCATCACCGGCCCTGGATCGTCGTTGTCGATGGCCTGGTACAGGATGCCGTTGCGGGAATTGAGCTGGGCACCCCCCGAGCCGTCAACCTCGATGGCGGCCGTGGCGGCCTTGTTCAAAAACACCGCCTCACCTGTATTGAAGACCGTCCCGTCAGTAATCTTGACCGTGGCGTCGCCCCACATCATCACACCGTAGCGCGCGGAGTTGACGACAGTCTGTGCCGGCTTGAGTGCAGTCAGCTCGGCCGGGCTCAAACCCAGCTTCAGGCTGGTGTTGAGAGCGGCAAGGTTCTCCTGGCTGCTGGCGGCAAATACCGTGTGGCCTCCGGTGATGATGACCCCATGGGTCGGCACGTTCATGGTGCTGCCGTAGAAAGCATTGGTGGAATTTCCGATGACATAAGAGCCGTAGCCGCTTGGACCGGTCAGGTCGATGCGGCTGTTGATCGCGGTCAACCGGATGTTCTGGCTGGCATCGACGGACAGCACGCCCCAGCCGTCGGCGCTGAGGTGGGAGTTGATGTAGGTGCAAACGGTGTCGTCACCCAATACATTGGTGGCCCGGACATTGCCGCTGATGCCAAGCATCCACGGCGCATCCTTCATCTCGCCGGGCGTGACGTTGGAAACATAATCGGCGGGCAGCTCTCCCGTGCGGGCCGAAATCTCCGAGTTTTTGACAATCAAATGACTGCCGTTGTTGCCGATGACGGTAGTGCGCACCGCGCCATGGGTAGTGACCCGGGCACCATCCAGTACCAGCGTCGTGTCCTTGCCGTCGGACATGATGCCCGCGCCATAACCCGCAAAATCGTTGCCTCCATTGCCCTTGAAATCGAGCACAACGTCCTTCAAAGTGTAGTGGCCGCCTGCCACCACGATGCCATTGAAGTTCTCACCCACCGAGCGGATTTTGGCGCCGGTCAGCACCCCATCCTTCAGCGAGAATGGCCCGGCGCCGGCCAGCACCGACCTGGCTTCCACCACGCCGCCCTGGTCCAGATACAGCGCCTGGCGCAAGCGGTGGGTCAGGGTTTCGGAAAACTTCACCAGGTACGGATCGGTCACGGTCAACACGATGTCGCCCTGGTATTTGCCGGGTTTGATGCCGGTCTCCACGCCATCCACCGTCAGGGTCAGGCTGCGGCCCGCAGGCGCGGCGATGGCCGCCCCGGGCTCCAGCTTCAGGCTCTGCAAGCGCGTGGTCTTGTCCACAATCCAGCTGTCCCCCGCAACGACGGTCGGATTCAGGGCCGCGGCGGCCAGGGCCTCGGCAGACATCGGTGGCCAGCCCGGCGCCTGACTCAGGGCCAGGGCCGAATAGGCCATCAGTGCGAGCGCCAGGGCGTGGCGTGGAAAGCGGTATATGCGCCTTGTCAGTTGAGGCATCTTTTCTCCAATTTCAGAATTACGGTTCGGCGAAGACGCGACGCGGCGGCTCAGAACTTCGAGGTCAGTACGGCGCCAAAGCTGCGCGGCGCCCCAACCATCGTGTAGCCGGCGAAGTTGGCCACTTTGGGCACGTAGTTGGTGACGTTCTTCACGTAGAAGTTGAGTCCCCACTTATCATCGGCTGCGCGATACTGCGCCGACAGATCGGCCTGGGTATAGGCAGGTTGCAGGGTGCTGGCGTTCTCGGTGATGGAGATGTATTGTTTGGCGGTGTAGCGCAGATCAACCCGCAGATTGACCACGGCACCGCTGGCCAAATCGATGGGGTAGTCGTAACCACCTTTGATGCTCAGCGTGGGGGCATGCGGCAGCGGGTTGCCCTTCAGCGAATAGGTGCTGCCATCGGTATTGGTCTGCTGCAGGTCGCCCAGCTTGGCGTCCAGGGCCGTGAACGACGCGCGCAGCTTGCCCAGGTTGTTGCCGAGCAGTACCTGCGTCTCTGCTTCCACGCCGGTGATGGTCTGGCTGGGCACATTGCGGAACTTGGCATACAAGTCCCCCGAGTCCAACACAGTGAAATCGACCGCCTGGTAATTCTTGTAGTCGTAGCGGAACAGGGCTGCATTGAACTGCAGCGTGTTGCTCAGCCAGCGGCTCTTCAACCCCAGTTCAAAAGACCTCAGCTTTTCGGCATCGAAGGTCCCGGTGTTGCCAGGCAAGGAATTGAAGCCGCCTGGCCGGTACGCCGTCGCCAAGGTGGCATAACCCATGGCACTCGGACTCAGATCGACTTCCAGCCCCAGCTTGCCGTCGGTGCTGCTCCAATCGCCGGCCTCACCGCCGATCGCCGTCTTGTGATCCTGGGTTCTGCGCAGCCCGCCAATCGCGCGAACATTCTGCACAACCGGTACCGTGACCTGGCCGAAGAGTGCTTTGGACAAGGTCGTGTCGCGGGTGTTGTTCGCACTGGCACAGGCTGCGGCACTCAACAAGCAGGTCTGGGCGTTGAGCATGTTGTAGCGGTAAACCCCGGCCACCCACTGGATGGAAGAAGAAGCCTGCGAAGACAGGCGGACCTCCATGCTGTTCTGGCGCACCGCGGCAGGGTCGGCGTTGTACTGTTCCTCGCTTCCGGCCGGCCGTGATCCATCGTACTTGCGGTACACGATGCCCGAGCCGTCCTGATGCGATGGCAGCACAGTCAGCACACCAAAGCCGAGGTTCCAGTCCATCTGCGCCCATAACTTGGTGGTGTCATAGGACTGGTAGCCGACCTTCTCGGCCCCCGCATTGGCGCCGGTACCGACAGTCGCCTGCAGGCGCGTATCGGCGTTGTCCCAGTTGGCCTGCGGTATGAAGCCCGGCCCCTTGCCGCCCAGGCCGATTCTTTCACCGCCCAGGAGCAGGCGGAAATCGTTGTTCGGCTGGTACAGCAGCTTCACCCGCCCGCCGCTCGATTTGGCATCATTGAAGCCATCGGACAGGTAGCCATCGCGGCTGATCGATGCGCCGGAGGCACGGATCGCCAGCGTATCGGACAGCGGCAGATTGAAGCCGACCTCGCTGCGCATCAGGCTGTAGTTGCCGAGCTCCAGCGAGGCGTCCCCACTTTTCTTGCCCAGGACCGGATCACGGGTGATGTAGTTGATCGCGCCGGCCGCGGCATTGCGCCCATACAAGGTGCCTTGCGGGCCGCGCAGCACTTCGACGCGGTCAAGATCGAAGAAGCCCAGCGTTCCCATCTCGGCGCGGAAGTTGTAGACACCATCGTAATTGGTGGACACCGCCGACTCGCCCATGCCGGGCGGCAGGTCGGAGCCAACGCCTCGGATGGCAATCACGCTGCCTCGTGCTGCCCCCTGCACCTCCACGTTCGCAACGTTCTTCAGAATCTCTGCGCCGCTGGACAAACCCTGCTCGGCGATTTCATCGCCCCTGACGGCCTGCATGGAGATCGAAGTCTTCTGGATGTTGGCACTGCGCCTTTCGGCGGTGACCGTCACGTTCTGGAGTTGCTTGGGCGCATCGGCGACCGGGGGTGTCGCGTCTGACGACTGGGCCAACCCCGAAGGAGTGATCAGCATTTGCGCCAGCGCAGCGCTCAGCGCCATGGCCAAGCGGCTGCGGGCAGGGAAGTGGGACATGTTTGGCCTCCGTTTTAAATTGATTTCGCCGCACCGCGGCTGACGCGCAGCGGGTGCGGGTGGACATGTGTTCCAGGGCTCAAGGGTCGCGCTTACGGCCTGACGCATCAGCAGGGTTAACACCGGACTTTGGGTTAAGTCTGGTTAAGGTTCCAAGATCGACCCGGTGTGTCGTTCAGCGGCAGGCTCAAGGTCAGCAGCAGGCCTCCGCCTTCACGCAGGCTCGCCACGATCTCGCCGCCGTGCGATTCAACGGCCCGCTGGGCAATGGCCAGCCCCAGGCCAAAACCCGTCATCGCGGATCCCGCGTCATGCCGCACGAAGGGCTCGAAGATCCGCGACAAATCCTGCGCAGACAAGCCCGGCCCGCGGTCTCCCACCGTCACCCGCAAGCGCCGGCCATGCTCTATCACCTCAACCCGTACCTCGACGCGTGAACCGACAGGGGTGAACTTCACAGCGTTGCGGATCACATTCTCGAAGGCGCGCAACAGCAACTCGCCGTTGACGGGAACAACCGCGCTCGCCTGCATCGCGCAGAAGTCCAGCTCGCGGCCAACGGCGCGGGCTTCGAAGCGCGCATCGTCGGCCACCGAGGCCAACAGGACGATCAGGTCCACTTCCCGCACACTGTGCAAGGCCGCGCCGGACTCCAGGTGGGCCAGTGTCAGAACCTCGCCCACCAGCACATCCAGGCGCTGCACCTCGTGCTCAATCCGCACCAGCGCCGCGTCCAGCCCATGGGGCGAACGCCTGAGCAGGCCCACCGCCATCTGCAGCCGGGCCAACGGTGAGCGCAGTTCATGCGACACGTCGTGCAACAGCCGCCGCTGCGACCCCAGCAAGACTTGCAGGCGCTGGGCCATGCGATCAAAGTCTCTGCCAAGCCCGGCAAACTCGTCGCACCGGCGACCGAGCAGCGGCGTCAACCTTGTCTCCAGTTTTCCGGATGCCGCATTGCTGAAGGCCCGGCGCAACAGGCGTATCGGACGCGACAACGTCCAAGCCAGGAAACCACTGATCAGCAAGGCCATCATGCCGCCAGTGACGATGGGCATCGCGACCGAAGGCCCCACACCGGGCGGGCGCGTGGGCAAAATGGTGTTCGGAAAGATCAAGGCGATCGTGGTGATGCCCAAACCCGTGAGCATCGCCGTCAACCAGCAAGCCAGAAAAACCTTCCAGAACAGGCCTCCGGGGAAACGCCGCATGGAACATCCTCTCGGACCGGAACGCATGGCCGTCAGTGGAATTCGCGCACCAGTTGATAACCCATCCCACGCACGGCGCGAATACGCGACTGCCCGTCCACCATCGCTCCCAATTTCGACCGAATTGCGCAGATGTGCACGTCGATGCTGCGATCGAAGGGACCTATCGCACGCCCGAGGGCGCAGCGCGATAGCTGATCCTTGCTGACGATGTGGCCGGCCCGGCTCGCCAACGTCTCCAGAATGTTGAACTCGGTGGGGGTCAGCTGCAACTCGGCACCCGCCCACTCGGCGTATCGGCGCTCAGGCCACATGACCAATGCACCGACACGGAGCACCGCCATGGGCTGCAGGACCGAAAGTTCAGGCTGGGTTCTGCGCAGGATGGAGCGCACACGCGCCGTCAACTCACGTGGCGTGCAGGGTTTGGCAACGTAGTCGTCAGCCCCGAGTTCCAGGCCGAGAATCCTGTCGGCGTCATCACCACGCGCGGTCAGCATCAGCACCGGAATGTGGCTACGGGCACGGATACGGCGCAGCACCTCCTCGCCGTCAAGGTACGGCAGCATCGCGTCAAGTATCACCAGGGCGTGCTCGCCCTCCAGCGCACTGCGCACACCGGCCGAGCCGTCGTGCACCGCTTCGACCTGGAAGCCCTCCTGCGACAGGTACTCGCCAAGCATGTCGGTCAAGTCACTGTCATCGTCAACGAGCAACACACTTTGCACTTTGCGCTCCGGACCACGAGACTATCGATCAAGCGGACTCAGCGCCGCCGCGTCTTCGCCAGCACACCACTCAGCAGGGCAATCGCCGCCAGCACCAGCAGTACAAAACCGACCAGACCAATCACTTCCGCACGCGGTACCACCAGGAACTTCTCCAGCCCCACGATGATCAGCGGATTGAGGAACAGTCCCAGGGTGAAGCAGGACTGAAACGCGCCCACCCCCATGCCGCGGCGCGACATCGGCAACTCACGCACGTTCCAGGTCACCATGGTGGGCAACACGATGCCAGCCCCCAGGCCGTTGACGAAGCCTGCGATGGTCAAGGCGCTGTAGTCCCCGGCCAGCTTCATCATCACAAACCCCATGCCGGCAATACTCACCCCCAAGGCCAGCTGAAACGCCACCTTCAAACGCGCGGCGATGACCCAGCCAAACAGCAGTGTGCCGGCGATCACCCCCAGGCTGTTGACACCGTAGGCCAGGCCGATCTGCGACGGCGACTGCACGCCGATGGCGGTATGCAGGTAGCCGAAATGCACCGGCACCGTGAGGAACATGACGCCCAGCAGCACCGTCAGCGCACAGATGAAAACCAGCAGGCCGGCGCTGAAGCCGCGGTTGTCGGCCGCCACCTCCGCCGCCGACATGCTGGCACGGGTCTTGGGCTCCCACAGGTAGATCGCCATCAGCGGCGCCAGCAGCAGGCTGATGGCAAAAACCATATAGGGCGCGCGCCAGCCGTGCTCGGCGATCATGCCACCGAGCGTGTTGAGCACAAAGGCTGAGCTTGAAGCCACCGTGGTCTGCAGCGACATCAGGCGCTCGCGCCGCGGGCCGCTGTAGTAGTCGCCGATCATGGTCGTGCTCACCGTCATCAACACACCTTCGAGAATGCCCAGCGCCAGGCGGCTGGCAATGATCGTCGTCAGCGAGTCGAGATACAGCGGCGCCGTGCCCACCAGCGCATAGAGCACGGCCGCGCCCACCAGCATGGGCTTGCGGCCGATGCGGTCGGCCAGCTCGCCAATAAACACACTGACGGCGGCCATCGTCAGCATCGGAGCGGTCATCGTCAAGGGCACCAGGAAGTCGGCCCCGGGCACGTTGGCGAAATGCGCCTGCATCGCCGGCAGGCTGGGCCCGAGCACGGCGGTGACCAGCACCGTCAGGCCGCAGGTCACCAGCAGGATGATGGCGTGAATCAAGCGCGGCTCGGCCTGTTGGGTCGGCGTCGAAGCCGAGCGCGAAAGAGTTGCGCTGTTGTACATGGTTGGTCTCCTGATTGATTTTTTAAGCATGCGCCGCCGGTAATACCAGGCCCGGCGCCGACAAGCTACTGGCTTTCGCAGTCCGCATAACGAAAGGTCTCGGACAAGGTGCGGTAGGGCTCCGGCAGGCGCGGCGTGAGGCTGGGCACCCGCGTCGCGCCGAACTCCCGGTAGGTGGCCTTCACGATATCAGGGCCCGGGAACTTGATGCCCACCGCGTCGGGGCCAAACTGCGCCCCGCCCTCGGTCCCCATGGCGGCGGCGTCCGGCCCCTGCGGCTTGAGCGGTTCACCCATGGGGTTGATGAAGTCCGTGTTGACCTGGATGTTGAGGAAACGCCAGCGGCCATCTTCGCGCACGAAGTCGACACCGTAACGTTCCCAGATGTCCATGGCAACCGGCGTCTTGCCGTCGGCCGTGGTGAGAATCATGCCTGGTGTGTACCACATGCCCTTGGCGCTCTTCCCGTCTTGCGCAATCTCCAGAATCGGCGTGGTGAGTAAATGCAAAACGGTGTTGCCGACGAAACGGCTTTCAGGAACGTTTTTGATGGCAGGGTTCAGTTTGGAGAGACGTTCGAGATCCGCGGCCTGCACCTTGCGATTGAGTTCATCGTAAGAGTGCGCGTGGGAAGCCATGCCCACCCAGCACCCCTGGTTCTGCGCCCAATGCACGGTTTGTTTTTGCGACCACAGCGCCAGTTCCTTCTCATTCTGGCCGACCGAATGGTAGAAGGCACGGCGGCTCATAAGGTTCTGAATCTCCAGCGCATCGCGGGCCCGGCTCTGCTCCGCACCGAGGGATTGGGTGGTGGCCTTGCCCGTTGCCGCGGCGGCATGAACGGCGCAAGCACCCAGTACCAGAACGCTCAGGGCCAAAACGGGAAAACGCTTTTGTACGGTGTATTTCATGGTTCTCTATGCTTAAGGGTAAAAAGAGAACACTCAGTTTTTGGTCGGGGGGCCGTAACTGAAGGTCTCGCTGAAAGTGCGGTAGGGCAGCGGAATGCGCGGCTTCTCGCTGCGCACCACGCCGATGCCATAGCTTCGGTAGGTTTCCACCGCAATGTCGAACTGCGGTGCATTCGGGTCTTCCCAAGGCAGGACTTCACCCGGTTGAACCACGATGTTGCCGCCCATCTTCTGCTTGGTCCAATCCCCTCCAGGCTCAGCCGAGAAGTCGGTGAAGACGTTGAAGTGCCAGATGCGCCACTGCCCTTCTTCCTTGATGAAATCGATGGCGTAGCGCTCCCACATCCACCCGGCCGTAGGCTGCCCCAACGGGGTTTGCGTGACCTGTCCCGGCGAATAGAACAAACCCTTCGCTGTCTGGCCATCCCCGGCAATTTCAATCAGCGGCGTCGTCATCGTGTGCATCATCGAAGTGCCGGCGAGCAGGTTCTCCGGCACGTTCTTGATCTCCGGATGGCGCCGGTTCAGCGCCGCCAGGTCCTTCCTGGCCGAATACTCGAACCAATCGACATAGGCCTTCTTGATGGACGCATAACCCACCCAGTAGCCGGCGTTGGTGCCAAAGCTCAGATCGGGTTGGTTCCTGGAAAACAGCTCGTCGAGCTCTCGTTGATGCTGCCCGGCCGAATAATAAAAAGCATGGCGGCTCATCAGATTCTGGATCTCATAGACATCCAGCAGTTTCTGTACGACCGCCGCCTGGTCCAACTTCGGCCCGGTCTGCGCGCAGGCCACACCACCAAGGCTGCCAAGGCTGCCGAGAAGCAGGGCGGCAACCCCGCTCACCAGCAGGGATCTGGTTTTCAGTTTCATGAGAAACACCTTCCGGTAAAGCGATGGAGCCGCACAGGGTGGCAAGGGCGAAATCAGGCTTTTACTTCGTACCGCAATCCGCATATTGGAAGGTTTCCGAAAGCGTGCGATAGGGTTCCGGGAGACGCGGGGTCAAGGTCGGCACCCGCGTCGGACCGAATTCCTTGTAGACCACCTGGGCGATGTCCGGGCCGGGAATCTTGACCGGTGGCCCCTCCGGAGCGGCCCCGCCCCCCTCGGACCCCATGGCGGCGGCGTCCGCGCCTTGCCGCTGCAGGGGCTTGCCCATCGGGTTCATAAAGTCGGTGTTCACCTGGACATTCAGGAACGCCCAATGGCCATCTTCCTTGATGAAGTCCACGCCATAACGCTCCCAGATCCAGTCGCCGGTCGGCGTCTTGGCGTCCTGGGTGGACAGGATCACACCCGGGGTGTACCACATGCCTTTTGCGCTTTTGCCATCGGCGGCGATCTCGATGATGGGCGTCGTCAAGGTGTGCAGAATCGTATTGCCGACAAAGCGATTTTCCGGCACGTTCTTGATCGCTGGATTGAGCGAAGACAGCTTGTCCAGACTGGCCTTTTGCATGAGGCGATTCACATCGTCGTAATACACCTTGAGCGAGGCCATGCCGATCCAGCAGCCCTGGTTCTGCGCCCAGCGGATGGGCGACTTCCTGGCCCACAGCGCCAGCTCACGTTCGTTCTGGCCGACCGAGTGGTAGAACATGCGCCGGCTCATCAGATTCTGGATCTTCAGAGCTTCGGCAGCCACATCGACCGTTGCGGCAAGCGCCGCGTCCTGCTTCATCTGCGCCGACATCTTCTTGTCGAAAGCCTTCAACTCGGCCAACGTCACCTTGCCATCCCCATTGAGATCGACGCCGGGCGGCGGGGTCTCGGCATTCATGCGCGCAAGCGTCACACACCCCTTGTCGTCCTTGAGCATCTGGTAGGCCGACTCCGGGGCGCCGCCCTTTTTCCACTCGGCCTGCGAGACGCAGCCGTCATGGTTGGCGTCCAGTGCCGTGATCAAGGGGCTGTTGTCCAACGCAGCCTGAGCTTGCGCGGCACCGGCGGCCATGGCAGCGACGATCGCCACCCTATAGATGCTCGGTTGAAATTTTTGGTGCATGTGGTGTCTCCTTTTAAAAATCAAAAAACTTCGGTGCCAAACTCAAAATTTGTAACCCACATTGAGGCCGAAGGTGCGCGGATCGGTGATCTGCGTCCGCCCCCAGGGCAGCACTTGTGTGGTTTGGGCCTGGTTCTCCAGGTTCTTCAACCACAGGCCTACATTCCAGCGTTGATCGGCGGGCGCATAGGTCAGACGCAAACTGGTCTTGTGATACGCCTTCTGGTAGACGTTGAGGTCGCCTCCTGGCAGTCCGCTTTCCAGCCCCACCCGGTAGCCATCGGAGAACTTGACCTCGATGCCGGCCGTCAACATGCCGTCGCCAACACCCCAGCTTTGCTCAAGACCGAGGGTCGCCGTCCAGGCCGGTGTGCTGGCAACCCTGGTGCCGTTGAGGTAACTCAGTGCCGGTGTGCTGAAGTCACCGTAACGGGCATGGGCATAGGTCACGGCGCCACGCAACTCGGTCTCTGGCGCTACCCGGTAGCGCGACTCCAGCTCGAAGCCGAGGTTCTTGCCATTGCCGGCATTCACCACGTACTGCTGAAATTCGTTGGAAGAAGTGTCGCCAGGGATCGGCGATGGCGCGCCGAAGGTGGCGTACTGCACCTGGTAGTTCTTGTAGTTGTAGTAGTACAGCTCGCCATTGACCTGCAGGCGGTTGCCGAGGAAACGGTTCTTGCTGCCCAACTCCAGTGCCGTCAGCTTCTCTGGCGCGTAGGCCAGTGGCGGGGTCGATGTGGTGCTGAATCCACCGGCCTTGTAACCCGAGGAGATTTGCGCATACAGCATCGAACTGCGCGACAAATCGACTTCCACCCCGGTCTTGTAGGTCACGGCGTTGTAGGCGCTGCTGACACTCTGCATCCCCGAGTCGTAGCCGCTCACGCTGGACAAGGAAGTGCTGCGCAAGCCGTAGTTATAGGTCTTCTCGTCCTTGGTATAACGCAGGCCACCGGTCACGCGGAAAGTATCCGAGACTGGATAGGTCAGCTGCCCAAAAAGGGCTTTGGACGTGCTGGGCACGTTGGTCCCGTAGGCATCGAAGGTCGAGGTCAGGGATGTCGCCGTGACGCCCGATTGCGAGTTGTCGGCCGAATAACCGTAGGCACCCACCACCCATTTGATCCGCGAATCGGCGGGAGATGCCAGGCGCAGTTCCACCGTCTTCTGGGTCTCCTTCCAGGTGGATGCCGGCAGCGGCCAGGTGTCCGTGGGTGCGGCGATACCGGTGTTCAGGTTGCTCTCGGTGTAACGGTTGCTTTTGGTCAATGAAGGCAGCAGCGTCAGCACACCAAAACCGAGATCCCAGTCCGCCTGCACCGAATAGGTTGTGAACCTGGTTTTCTGCGTATCGGCGGGATGCAGCGGGTCGACCTCCCACGGATCGCTGTAATCGGTGCGCCAGTTCACCCACGGCGGCACACTGGCGGTGTAGGCGCGTGGCGATGAAGTGGCACCCAGCCCCTTGCTTTCAAAACTGTCCACCGTCGCCAACAACGAGAAGGCACTGCTGGGCTTGAGCAAGGCTTTGAAGCGCCCCGAGGTGAGGTCGGATGCGCGGCCACCGTTGCTGAAATAACCATCGCGCTTCTCACGCATCAAGGCGCCGCGCACCGCGAGCACATCGTTCACCGGCACGTTGAGGTAGCCGTCCACATGGCGCAGGTTGTAGCTGCCCAGCTGGGTATTGACCCCCGCCTCGAAGTGATCGCTCGGATTGTTGGACAACACATTGACGCTGCCGCCCGTGGCATTGCGCCCATACAGCGTGCCTTGCGGACCACGCAATACCTCCACGCGGGCGATGTCGTACATGCTGGCAAAAACCCGCTCGGCACGGCCGCTGTAGACCCCGTCCAGATTCAGCGACACAGCCGGATCGACCCAGTTGCTGTCGCCGTTGGCACCAACGCCTCGAATAAAAATTTGTCCGCCCTGAGGCGAGCCCTGCACCTGGACCGCGGGCGTGTCGGACAACACGTTCTCCAGATTGCTCTGCCCCTTGTTCTGTATTTCCTCACCGGACACGGCGGTCATGGAGATCGCCGTTTTCTGCACATTGGATTTGCGCCGCTCGGCCGTCACGAGCACCTCTTTCAGCACGGCGGCGTCGGCCTTCTTGCCGGCTTCCGGCGCTGCCGTCGAATCGGTTTGCGCCGCGGCTCCGAAACTCAGCCACAGGCTGGCCGCGAGAATACTCAGGCGAAATGCCGGAACGCTGGATAGGGATGTGGATGTCTGACGCACGTTGTCTCCTCACTTGGTGTTTTTTGGGTCATTGCGCGATGACCGCGCAATGAATGAATTCGTGGAATCTAGAGGTCTTTGCGGATATTCAAAAATCGATTGTTGCGATGGGCTCCATCAGTTCCTCACATAAGGAACAACCCTGAGACGCAATGTGTTCGCTCAATCCACCTTGAAGGTGAAATCCTGCGTGGCAATCACCTCGGCATCGCCGTTCACACATTCGTAGCGCAGCATCGCCGCACGCACCGCGGCGTAGTAAATGCGCGGCCCCGACAGGATGCGGACGTCCATGACCTTGCCGTTGCGGACATGCACCTCCGCCTTCACCGTTCCCTCGATGCCGTCGTCCACCGCCTTTTGCGGCATTTCAGGCTTGACCTGCTTGGGGCAAGCCAAGCTGATGTCGGAATGGACGGACGCCGGCGGCGCGGGCGGGGCCGCCGGCGCGGGAGCAGCAGCAGGAGGTGGCGCTTCGGCCTTCACGGTTTGCACCGCCTGTATGCTGGGTGCCGGCGGAGCGGCCGGAGGCTGCACCTCGGGCGGCGGCACGTAGGCCGGCGGTGGCGGTGTGTTGGGCTTTGGCGCCTGTGCGATCTTCTGGATCTTGGGCGGTGGTGGTGGCGGCGGAGGGGGCAACTTGACCTCCTCGATGATGGTGGCAGTCAGCGGTTTCTTGACCACTTCGAACACCTGTCGCGCAAGGCCCGTGGCCAGCGCATAACCGATCAGCACATGTGCGCCGACCATCACCGCCAGCCCGATCGGGCCGAACTTGCTTTTGGGCTTGAAACGCCGGGCGCCTCCAGGGGCGCGCAGGCCGGGCCGCGCGTTCACAGGCTGGCCAGCCGGTTGGAGTGAGACGGTATTCATTGGGCAAATTGCTCCGATCCAACCACGCCGATCTTGGTCAGGCCCGTACGCTGGGCCGTTGCCAGCACCCGCGCGACGACCGCATATTGGGCATGCCGGTCGGGGCGCAGATGCACCTCGGGCTGCACCGGCCTGGCGGCCTGTTCGCCCATGCGGGCCTCCAGCTCGGACTGGGCGATGACGGGCTCGCCATTCCAGCTCACGACACTGGCCGCATCGATGTCGATGCGCAGTACCTCGGGCTTGACTTCGCTCGGCGGCGGATGGCCGGACGGCATGTTCAGATTGACGGCATGCAACTGCACCGGGATGGTGATGATCAACATGATCAGCAACACCAGCATCACGTCGATCAACGGTGTGGTGTTGATGTCCATCATCGGCTCGTCGCTGGGCGTGGCGGAACGCCTGTTTTTGTGTTGGCGCATGTCTAGCCCTTCGCTGGTGGCTCGGTAATGAAACCGATCTTCACGATGCCGGCGCGCTGGCAGGCATAGATGATGCGGCCGACCGCGTCATAGTCGCCTTTCCAGTCGCCGCGAATGTGCACCTCGGGCTGTGGATTCATCACGGCGATTTTTTTCAATCGGTCCACCAGGGCCTCCGTCTGGTTGACCCGCGCGTCCAGCCAATAGATGCCACCTTTGGCGTCGACCGAAATCACGATGTCTTCCGGCTTGCTTTCGCGCACCTCGTTGCGCTCTTTGGGCAAGTCCACCGGCACCGAATAGTTCACCACCGGAATGGTGATCAGGAAGATGATCAACAGCACCAGCATCACATCCACCAGCGGCGTGGTGTTGATGGCCGAGACGGCCTGGTCCTCGCCGCCCGCGGCGGCAGGTATGTTCATCGCCATGACGTCGGTCTTGGCAATGATCAGTTCGCATGGCCGGCGGCCAGCAGAACCGTGTGCAGCTCACCCGAGAAGTCGCGCACATCGTCCATGACGGCGATATTGCGGCGCAGCAGCCAGTTGTAGCCCAGCACCGCCGGCACCGCCACCGCCAGGCCGATGGCCGTCATGATCAAGGACTCGCCCACCGGCCCGGCCACCTTGTCGATGCTGGCCTGGCCGGCGATGCCGATGGCGGTAAGCGCATGGTAGATACCCCAGACCGTGCCAAACAGGCCGACAAAAGGGCTGGTGGAGCCCACCGTGGCCAACAAGCTCATGCCGTTGCTGGTGCGGCGCTGCACCCGCTCGGTGGCGCGGTGAATGGAGAGGTCCACCCAGTCGGCGAAGTCGACCTTGGCGTGCAGCCCGCCATGCTTCTTGCTGGCTTCAAGGCCCGCCTCCGCGATGAAACGAAACGGGCTGCCCTCGTCGAGCTTGGCCGTACCGGCATTGACCGTTCCCGCGCCCCAAAACTCAGCATCGGCTTTTTTGGCCTGGCGCCCCATCTTGCCCTGTTCCAGCAACTTGGTGACGATCACATACCAGCTGCCCATGCTCATGGCGCCCAAAATCATCAGCACGGTCTTCGCCACCAGATCGCCTTGCGCCCACAGCGCATCCAGGCCATAGGGATTGTCGATCTTGACGGCGATCGGCTTGGCCGCAGGCCCCGCGGGGGGCTGCATCATGGCGCTCGGCGCCGCTGGCTCCTGCGCTGCGGCATTGGGCTGGGCATGGGCCTGCGGCATTGCCAACAGGGTCACCGCCATCAGCAGGCTGCCGAGCCAGCGGCGGGTTGTCGAAATGGTCTTCACGGTTTGTCTCCTCTTTGGTTCAAAAATACCGGCTAACGCAGGCTGCGCACCGTCCGAAAATGCTCGACATGTGGTGGCTCGCTCAGATGCGAACGCAGCAATTCGCCCCAGCGCAGAAACACCTCTGAATTTTGCAAACCCAGGGTGTAGTCCTCCAACGCCCGCCACTCGATCAACAGCACGTAGTAATGCTCGCGCTCCACCGACTGCTGCAGCTCGTGCGAGAGATAACCTTGCTGCTGGACCAGCAGGCGTTGGGCCTTTTCATATGCGGCCTCAAACCCCGCTTGCCCACCTGGCCGAATCCATAACGAGGCGACGCACAGAATCATCTTGAGCCTCAGCGCTGCGTCCAATGCGCCATCGGAAGCCCCGCCACCGGCGCGCGGAAGCTGGGCAATGTCGTACCGCCCAGGCTGCCCAGGTACACGGTGCGCAGATCCGGGCCGCCAAAGCTCAGGCTGGCCATCATCGGCGCCAGGGTGCCGCGGCAGGCGCCCATCAACTCGGGCGTGGTGGTGCCGGCCTGGTAGTGTTTTTCATAGGTGGCCAGGGCCTCGGGGTTGCCGTCGTCGAGCAGCGTCAGCAGTTCGCCTTCCGGGGTCAGGGCCACCAGGCGCTCGGTCAGGATCAGCGTGATCCATAGATTGCCGTGGGCATCGAAGGCAAAGCCGTCGGGGAAGCCGCCCAGGTCGCTCGGACCATAGATTTCGCGCTGGCCCAGGCTGCCGTCAGGCGCCGCGCGCAAACGCGAAATGCGCCGCGCATTGGTCTCCACCACATACAGCCATTCTTCCTTGGCATCGAAGCGGATCTCGTTGGTGCCGACAAAACCGTCGGCCACGATACGGATGCCGTGCTCGTCGATCAGGCCCACATAACCGTCCGCGGTCTTGGCATTGATTGAATTGGTCCAGGGCACCTCGCGCGTGGTCACGCTGAACCAGATGCGACCCTTCGAATCGCACAGCACGAAGTTCATCTTGCCCAGCGGCTTGCCGTCCATGCGGTCGTAGAGCGTGCGCGACGCGCCGCTGCGCGTCATCAGCTCGATGGCGTCGGTGCCGAAGTTGGCGATCACGATGTTGCCGTCGCGGTCGAAGGCAATGCCGTTGGGCAGGCTGCCGCCCAGCATCAGCGACGCGGCATCGAGCGCCCGGTCGGCCACGCCTTGCTGGCGGATCAGGGTCTGTGCACCATCGGCGCCGATGCGCATCACACCGCGCGCGTCGGCGGTCCACAGCGTGCCATCGGGCTCGGCCAGGATGCATTCGGGGCGCTGCAGATCGACACCCCAATTGCGGATCTCCGAACGCTCGACGTGCCAGCCCTTGAGGGGATTTTCTTTCATGCTCATGTTTGCCAAGGTGTAAAAGTGGGGCGATGTTAGGCAGCCAAAAACCAAACGGGAAATCGAATCTGGCGATGCCGCACATCGAGAACTCGCATATTTGGGATAACCCTTAGGCAACCCCAACGGCGCATGAGGGCCGACTACACTTCGCACACGTCCACACCGCCCGGCCCATGCGTTACCACCGACTCGACCTGAATCTGCTCACCGCCCTGCGGGTGTTGCTGGCGGAACGCAATGTGACGCGCGCAGGCGAAGCCCTGCACGTCTCGCAGTCGGCCATGAGCGGCATGCTGGCGCGCCTGCGCGAGTACTTTGACGACCCGCTGATCACCCCGGTCGGGCGCCGCATGGAGCTCACGCCCCTGGCCGAAACACTGGTGGACAAGGTCAATGACCTGATGCTGCGGCTGGACGCCACGCTGGCCGTCCGGCCCGAGTTCGATCCGGCCCATTCGCGCCGGCATTTCTCCGTCGTCGCCTCCGACTACCTGATCCAGGTGCTGCTGCTCGACGTGCTGCGCGAGGTGCACCACGAGGCGCCCGATGTCACGGTGGAGTTCCACCACCCGAGCAATGCCGCGGCCACCGACCTGGAAAACGGCGAGGTCGATTTCGTCATCAACCCGGCACGCTTCACCACCCCCAACCAGGCCTCCACCGTGCTGTTCGAAGACAGCTACCACCTGGTCGTGGACCAGGCCAACCCGGATGTGGGCGACAGCGTCACACTGGCCGAGTTCCAGGCCCTGCGCCACGTCACCATGCAGAACAACGGCCGCCCTCAGTTCGAGACCTGGTACGTGAGCGAACACGGCATACCGCCGCACGTGGATGTGGTTGTCAACAGCTTCGGCCTGTTGCCGCAACTGCTGCTGGGCACGCGCCGCGCCGCCACGCTGCATACCCGCATGGCCCTGCAGGCCGCAGGTCAATGGCCGCTAAGGCTGGTGCGGATGGATTTCGCTGTGCCGCGCCTGGTCGAGACCCTGCAATGGCACCGCTACCGCGATCTCGACCCGAGCAGCCAATGGCTGCGCGAGAAGATCATCGCCGCGGCGCAGAAGATGCCGGGTTTGGAACAGTTGCCGGTTTAGCTTAGAAACCAAACCCACCGCCGTCCACATTCAGCACCTGCCCGGTGATGAAGCCCGCGTCGTCCGAGGCCAGGAAGGCCAGGGCACCGGTCAGGTCGTCCGGCACTTCGGTGCGCGGAACGAACTGCCGCGCACGCACACCCTCGAAGGCCTCTGGCGGAATGTTGGCGGCGCTGCCGGGGTGGCGCGTCAGGCCGGGCGAAATCGCATTCACGGTGATGCCCTGCCCGCCGAGTTCGGACGCCAGCGCCCGCGTCAGACCGATCACGCCCATCTTGCTGCAGGCATAGGCGGCCATGCCGGGCGGCGGACCCCAGACGGTGCTGGACGCCAGGTTGACGATGCGGCCCCAGCCGCGCTCGGCCATGCCCGGGGCGAAGGCCTGGGCCAGCAGGAATGGCGCGTCGATATTGACGGTCATGATCTGCCGCCACAAGCTGGCGCTGATACTGCCCAGGGGGGCGTGCGGCATGAAGGCCGCGTTGTTCACCAGCACGTCGACCCGGCCGACCTTGGCCAGCACCTCGGCGGCGAAGCGCTGCACGTCGGCAGGGTCCGCAAGGTCGCAGGGCAGCGCATCGGCCCGGCCGCCCGCGCCGCAAATCTGCTCAAGCAATTCGGCGCAAGGCAGGCGGTCGGTCAGCACCAGTTGATGGCCGCTGGCCGCCAGGCGTGTAGCGAAGGCGTGGCCCAAGCCACCGGCGGCACCGGTGACCAGCGCGATACGGGAAGGAGAAGCAGTTTTCATGAAGGGTTCCAAAAAATTCAACTGTCGGCCTTGAAGCCGGTGCGCCGCACCACCTCGGCCCAGCGCTCGAAATCGGTACGGATGTCCTGCACCAGGCGAGGCGCGTCGTGCGCCTCGGGGTTGAAGCCCATGTCCAGCAGATGTTGCCGCACCGTGTCGCGCGCCAAGGCCTTGCGCACCGCCTCGGCGAATATGTTCAGCATGGCGGGCGGCGTTCCGGTCCGGGCAAAAAAAGCGAACCATTCTTCGCTCTGCAATTCGGCATAGCCCGATTCGCCAAAGGTCGGCACCTGCGGGAAGGCCGTGCTACGCACCACGCCGGTGGTCGCCAGCATGCGCAGCCTGCCGGCCTTGACCAGTTCCGCAAAGTTGGCCTGTGGGCTGAACGCACAGGCGAGCTGCCCGCCAGCCACCTCCTGGGCCATATTGGGCGTGCCTCTGTAGGCAATCGGCTCCAGCGCAATACCCGCCTTCCTGGCGAACAGCCAGGCCAGAAAATGCGGGCTCGAACCGAGGCCGGCCACGCCCAGATTCGCCTGCTTCGGATTCTGCTTGCACCAGGCCACGAACTCGGCCAGCGTGCGCGCCGGGTGATCGGCCCCCACCACCAGGGAGAAATCGAAGGTGCATGCCGAGCAGACTGGCACAAAGTCCTTGAACGGGTCGTAGGGCAGCTTGCTGAAGGTGCTGGGAAAGATCGTCAAGGGGCTGGGCGGCGACAGCGCCAGAACGGTGCCGTCCAGCGGTGCCTGCTTCACCGCCGTCAAGGCCATCTGCCCGCCCACGCCGGGCTTGTAGTCGACCAGCACCGGGCGCCCCAGCAATTCGCGCAGCGGCTCCACCAGTTGCCGCGCCACGGTGTCCACCGGGCCACCCGGGCCGAAGCCGACCAGAATCGTCAGGGGTTTGCTCTCGGCACCCACGGCCCTCACGGCACCGAGGGTGGTGGTTGCCGCCAGAGCCGTGCCGGCCTGCAGGAGATGACGTCTTTGCATGTTGTCTCCTTATCCTTAAATCAGCGCGGTCAGCGCCGTCATCGCGTTCAGCATGACGCGGGTGTGCTCTTCCTTGGAGCCGCCGGTCTGCTCGATTTCACCCATGCGCATGGAGCTGCTCACCACCAGGCGCGCCCGGTCGTAGCGCCGCCCCGCATAGGCACACAAGGCACCTTCGAGGAACTGGCAGCGCGCCAGCTCTTCGGCCAGCACCACCGCGCCTTCGACCGCGATGCCCGCGCCCGAGGCCAGGTGCGGCGTGGTCGCATGCACGGCGTCGCCGAGCAGCACCACCCGGCCACGGTGCCAGGGCGCGTCCATCATCAAGCCCATCAGGGGGCGGTAGACGATGCTGTAGCTGTTGCCATCGAGCAGGCCCTGGCGAATGCCGGCCAGGTCGCCACCGAACTGCTGCAGCAGCTCGGCCAGCAGGGCCGGCCATTGCGCGGCCGGGATGAAGTCGAAATTGTCGCGGTGGTCCAGCACGAACAGGTAACTCTCGGTGTCGGACACCGGATTCAGCCCGGCCTTGGTGGTGGCGCCCATGAAGATGGTGGAATTGCGCCGGGTGCGCGGCACCACACAGCGCCATGAACCCTGGCCGCTGAAGCGTGGTGCCGGAGCAAGGGGAAACAGCGCCTCGCGCACCTTGGAGTTGACGCCGTCGGCACCGATCACCAGGTCGTAGCGGCCCTGGCTGCCGTCGGTGAAGGCCACGTCCACCCCCTCGGCATCCTGGTTGATCTGCGCGAACGACAGCCCCAGCCGCACCTGCACACCGGCCGCACGGGTGGCCTGGCTCAGGATGTCGGCCAGCACCGGGCGCATGATGCCGCCGGCCGGCGGCAATTCGTCTGCCCCCACGGCATGGGCCATCGGCACGGTGTTGAGCACCACACCATCAGCATTACAAATATCGATGGCCGACCAGTGCCCGCCGCGACGCACCACCTCGTCCACCACGCCGACGCTGCGCAGGGCGCGCAGCGTCGGGCCGCTGACGGTGATGCCCGCGCCGTACACCGTCCATTCCGGGCTGATCTCGACAAGATCGACCGCGATGCCCTGTTTGCGCAACTGGATGGCGGCACACATGCCACCAATGCCGCCGCCGACTACAAGAACCTTGTTCACCAATGCCATGTTTGTCTCCCTATTCTTTTTCAGGCTGTTTTCAGGCCGTCGTGCCGCCGAGCTGCTCGGCCAGCCAGTCGGCGATCTGGTTGCCTGCGTTGTTCGGGTTGTCCAGCGAGCTGTGCTCCACCCCGCCCGTGCTCTTGTCAAAAATCATCAAATCCTTCTTCGGACTGTTGACCAGTTGCGCGAAGCTCTGGTGCGCGTACTTCAGCGGGATCTGGCGGTCGTTCTCGCCGTGGGTGACGAGAAAGGGCACGCGGATGTTCTCCAGCACACCGTTCAAATGCATGGCCTCGGCCTTCTTGAAGAAGTCATCGATGTCGGTCGCGCCAAACACCCACTGCACGTGTTTCCAGTAATGCGGCACGGGGTTCTCGCCCTCGCGCTTCAGGCGCGCCTGCTGCACCTCGCGCCAGTCGTGGTTGGCCCCCCAGACCGCACCGCAGGCAAAGCGCGGCTCGAAGGCCACGGCGCGTGGGCAGTAGTAGCCGCCCAATGACACACCCAATGCGCCAATGCGCCGGGGATCGACATACGGCTGCTGCACCAGCCAGTCCACGG
>Ga0307515_10006923_pt1 | contig 22532 bp, 3 predicted proteins | sample 17_EM_MG_FD_194513 | JGI IMG/M metagenome (GOLD analysis project Ga0307515, IMG submission 194513) | Populus trichocarpa ectomycorrhiza microbial communities from riparian zone in the Pacific Northwest, United States - 17_EM | ecosystem: Host-associated > Plants > Roots > Unclassified | place...
CTGTAGCCACTGCCTCCGCCCCATAACATTACGTTGCGCCTTTTTACCACTAACGCTCAGCCTACGACCAATTTTACGTCTTTGTAATACTGCAGGAGCTACCAAAATCAGCATATCTACGAATTACCTCACTTTATACTTCTAAGGAACCTATAATAGTAAGATAATATTTCTTACTAGCTACTATATTAAATCTAAAGAATAATCTAATACTTATATTTAACCTATAACGCCAATTAATCCTAGGAGAATTTAATTTATTAGCCCTAGCCTTAACCCCTAAGGAGATAAACACTAATAATATCTTATCTTTTATTAACTATATAACTACGGATAAGTAAATAAAAGGGCTACTATTTATTAAAATCGAAATATAAGACGCTAAGACGTTTATAAAAATAGTAGCATGAGAACCTAATAAATACTACTACCTTCTATAGAACTACTACCTAAAGCTTATATAAGCTGAAATGCATACTGCCTAAGATTGCGATATTATCTAAGACCTATAAGCTTATAAGGCGCTTACCAATAATATACGTTAAGAAACTAAAGATAACCTCCGCGTATTTAAACGCGACGTCTAATAGTTAAAGAAGGCTAAGATTGCACTAATTGCTATAATTACTAAAAAAAGAGGTATAATTAAATACCTATAATCTTAGCTTAATAAGTATATTTATAATAATACTAAACACCTCTTTACTGCATATAACGCTATCTAAGTCTTTACGCCCTTAGTAACTTTACCTACTTAATACCCAATAGAGGGTTAGCGCTAAGCAGCTTTACCTAATAGGAACCCCTACTAAAGCAGTAATAATAAAAGCTATAATAATTAAACCTAAGCTGTTACTATAGGGTCTAATATATGCTACCTTAATCCTTTAGTTTTTTAGGGAGACCGTAAGGAATATAGCCACTAGAAAATGCAAATCTGTAAAAAAACTAACTTAAAGCGCCTGCCTTTTTCCTATAGAAGATACTAAAATCGGCTATATTATTAGGCGAATAAAGGGTATACTATTTAATAAACTCTTTACCTAATAGGAGATCAGTAGCCCCTAGAAGTAGCAGTCCTACTAAGAAGTCCTTAATAATCTTAACCTAATATACTGTAACTACGACCTTCTGGCCACTAACTAAGCTAAACTATATACCCTAAAGATAAGCCCTACTAAATTATTTAATAAGTTCTATATTAAATTCTAGGAATACACTAAAGCCCTTACCTAAGACAATACTAAAGACTAAAAAGATCTCCTTAAAAAAGTTACTTATCGCCTTAGTTACGCAGCCGCTAGCTATAACTATAATAATGTTTATAATATAGTAGCAGCCTTATAGAAGATTAAATAACAACTAAATTAAATTACTACTACTAACTCTTACCCGAAGACCTCCCTATAGAAGCCCTCTAGACCCACTAAACCTATATATATTAAGCTACTAACGCCTACTACCTTAAATACCACTAGAGCTAATATTAACCTCTTTATACTAACTTTTCCGCAAAAACTCCTAGACGAAGAGTGCGAGCTACTTTAAAAACTAGGACGCTGCTATAGATGCCATTAAAAAGGCTGCTATTGCGATAACCTAAACTGCCTAATAGCTAGGTTTAGTAGCCGCCGCATAATACCTAATTTAATACCTTAAATACTAAATATATTACTATATATTACTACTATATAAGATTAGGAACTTTAACCGGCGGTTAAAGTTATCTAATTAGTTAGATTCTTAGATGCTAAGCCTTATTATATAACGTTATTTTAAGCCTTTAGCAATACCCCCTTTCTTCTTTTTTATACCTTAAGTGTCCCTTTTATATATATATAGTAACTACAGCGTCGCCAGAGCTCCGCCTCTATAGGTAGGGGAGTAGTATTATAGAACCCCACTGCAGGGGCCTCTATAGGAGAGCCCTGTGCTTTTATATATACCTCGCGTATAGCTTATATCAGCTACGCGTAGGTATATTACCTCCTTACGCCCTCGGCCCTTACGGTCGATCGCGTAACGTCTTATAGACTCCTCAAATACATACGCTCTGTAGCCACTACCTCCGCCCTATAACATTCTATAACTGTAAGGATTATATACTACTAAGAATATCGCGACGGCTTTGGCAGAGGTAATTAAAAGGTTTTAATTTAATTATAAGCTTAGTTGCTTAATAACCGATAATACCAATAATAACGACGACTTCTATAATTACCTTTTATAAAGCCTCTTAGTGCCTAAAAAGGAACGGCTTTAGCGCGCTAGTTATATTATTAACCTTATTGTTAACACCCTAATATATAGCAAAGGTATAAGCAAGCTTAAACGCCTTCTAATTAGTATAAGTAACTAAGTTAAATTCGACCTTATGCAGCAGAAAGGCTTTATGGGCAAAGTTTTATAATATTATTAAATATATTATACGATCATCAGGACGCCGCAAGGACTTCGCTAAGAATTAGCTTAATACCTATATAAAGGACGAACTATTTAATTATACAGAGCTTCTGCTTATTAAAGACGGAGGCGTTTAGTAGAATTCGACCTACTTTATGCCCCACCGTGCATTGCTTCTTCGTAAAGCGATTAACAAATATCTACTAGCTTAGAGGAAGCCTACCAACGATAGCTACAATCTATCTCAGGACGCGCTTACTAATGACGATTGGAAGTAGGTAGAGCAGCTCGTTAAGATCCTAAAGCCTTTTATATTAGCCACTAAGCGTATAAAAGGCGACGCTAATAGCCCTGGTGTTAAAGGCTTATATAGCGCTCTATAGGAGTTAATCACTAATATAGAACTCCTTTATTAAATCCTCTAGCGAACTTAGCAGAGCCTTAAGAATAAAAGCGACCCCTTTTTTAAATTAGGCGTTAATATAGCTATCTAAAAGATAAATAAATATTTTAACAAAATAAAAGATAAGAGCCCTTACTACTTTACCGCAGTAATTCTTTATCTGTCACTTAAATAAGCCTACTTTTACAATAAATGGAAACGGTGGCCTTAATGGTGAAAGCACGCTAAGCGGTATATGGAAACTATATTTACTAACTATATTAATAATTAAGAAAATAAGGAAGATAAGGAACTAGTTAAGCTGTAACGTAAAAAGGTTCCTTATAAATCCAATAACGATTTAGCTAATAAATATACGCAGTCGTTAGTTATAGACGAGAGCCTTACTTCCTATAGGCGCAGTTAAAAGCATATTAAGCTTGCCAGTAAGCTTAATCACTACTATAACTTAGGCCTTAAGCTTATTAAGATTTGTACTAACGATAGTAATAAGGTAAATAATGTCGTTCCTAACCCTCTTACCTAGTGGCTTAAAGTCAGTTAAATTCTCTATCTAACGCTTGCTAAGATTGCTCTTAATATATTTTCTATACTGGGTATAAGCTCTATAAACAAGTCTTTAGTTAAGCTAAAAAGATCGTTACTAATAAGCGCAATAGGTTATTGGCCGATATAATTAAAGCAGATTAATGTCGGAAATAGTAGCTGCTTAAAGGCCTTTTATTAAGCAGTTTAATTAACTATATTAACACTAATAGAGCCTTAACTGCGCCCTAGTTAATAAGCTTTAATATTAATCTTACTAGCTATAAGCTGGATGCAAAGGTAGAAACATCGGCCTAGTAAGCTTCTTTTACTTAAGCCAAATATTAAATTAAAATCTAATATAAAAATAGAGCCTCCGGAGCCCTTACTACCTTCCTTACTACCTTCCTTATTACCTACCTTATTTAAGCCTCTATATGCGCTAAGCGGTTTCTACTATATTTAAACACTATATTAGATAAATTAGGGGAGATTTTTAATTGGGCAATGTCAATATTATATATAAAGATTCTGCCAAAAATCTAAAAACAGAATTTAATCCCTATAATTTGCCTAATTAGGAAGTTAGGCTGATAGCGAATAGCGAGCCTATCTACTTTGGTGCAGCAAATAGCAAGTGATTTAATTAGTAGCCCTAGCTCTCGCTCGCTGCCTTAAAGCTTGCTAGGCGCTAGCTATTAAATATACTACTCTACGTATAAAGGCTCTACACGAGGCTTTGCGTAAAGCTTTGCGTAAAGAGGCTCTACACGAAGCTCTATATAACACACATTACTATTAGGTCCCTGCTATATCCCCAATAGCTTACACATACCTCTGCTAAGTTACCCCCTTTATAGTCACCTTATTTTTTACCCTTTTTTATATCCTCTATACCTAGGGAGGTACCAGAATAGTAGCTAGTAGAGGACTATTGCTAGAACTAGATAACTATTACCAAAGCTAGACAACCGTTACTAGAACTAACGACGACTGTTTAAATAGCTAGCTAGTAAACACTACGAACAATTCAATTAATTAATTAATTGAATTGAACTAGAGCTTTAATATCGGCCCATTACTAAATCAAATTAAGGCCTCCTAGGGAGGCACCTTAGATAACTACCTTTTAAATATATAGCTAGTGAACGGCCATAAAGAAAGATCTAAATCAATTAGAGCCTTTAATCGGGCCAACCCCTCCCCTAAATTAAATTAGATACTAATATAGGCGGGTAAGCAGGGAGGTAGGCAGGTAGGTAGGTAGGCAGGCAAGTAGGTAGATAGGTAGGTAGGTAGGTAGGTAGGTAGGTAGGTGAGGACCGTCGCCAGAACTAGAGACCGTTGCCAGAACCAGACGACCGTCACTAGAGCTAGACGACCGTTACCAGAACCAGACGACCGTCGCCAGAGCCAGACGATAATTATTTAAACGACCAGCTAGCGAACACCACGGTCGATCTAATCGATCGATTTAATCGAACCAGAGCCTTAATATTAGCCCGTTACCGAATTAAATCGAATTAAGGCCTCCTAGGGAGGCACCCCAGACGACCACCGTTTAAACATATAGCCAACGAACGCCCATAGAGAACGATTTAAATCAATATAATCAATTGTAATCGAATTAATACGATTAATTGATTAATTAAATTAAGCAGAGCCTTTGATCGGGCTGACCTCTCCCCCAAATTCCGAATTATAGATATAGAAGGTAGGTATAGACAGGTAGGCACGACAGGTAGGCACGAATAGGTAAAACGGTAAGATAGGTAGGACAGGCACTAGGCCTAGTTAGGAAATTAGCACACGGCCGGTGGATTATCGGGAACACCGCTAATTGACGATTTGGTGCCTTCGCGCAAGGCTCCTTAGTCGATCGCCTAACGCCTAAGCGATTGTAGAGCTCCTATAATAGACACAGGCGGAAGGCAGAAAGGATTAATTTAGATTATTTAGATCATATATAATTAAATTAATTTTATATTTTTTAACTAGTTGTAAATACTAGAGTGTAAATATACCTTATTTTTAAATATAGAATTTTTATTATTATCTTAATGGTCCTAATAGTCCTGGAGGTCTTAGAGGTCTTAGAGGTCCTAAAGATCCTAAAGGTCTATAGTCCTAGTGGACCTAGTTATCTAAGCGACCTCCTAACGGGTCCTAATAGGATACTAAGTATAAGTGTCTTTTAGAGCTTCTAACAGCCCTAATAGGAGCTATTAGGAGCTGTTAGTACTATTAGAAGGCAAAACCATTTTATTAATACTTCTCTACTTCTTTCGTTATAGTTTGCGGCTTTAGGTATATAAAGCCTAGTATATTACTAAGGTCCACATCTATAGATAGTAGGAAAAATTACTTTATAAGGATAGTAGCCTTCTCCCTATTATTAGAGTATAGAGTCTTCTCTCCTAATCTATTAATAGAAAAAAACTGTAATAAGGCCTTTGGCTTTCTATCTGCTATACGCGCCTATTTTACTATTCTCTATATCTCTTTAGGGTTATTAATTGGTTTTTTTAACAGTCTATCTCTATAACTTAATAGCCTCTTATTAGATTACCCTTTTCTTCTTATTATATATAACTTTATAGTTAATCTGGTTAGGTACTAACTAAGAGGCCCTTTATATCTAGAAGCCCTACTAGGTTTCCTTTGCCCCTTCTATACATTTCTTTAATTATACTTTAGACGCTTATAGTAAGGGCCGCGCGGTAGGTACTGTCTTAACTATTCCTTCGCCTATTAAGTTGTGTCCAACGTTATCAATAAGATTCTAGCCAATGAGGAACCCTAGATGGACGAACTTTTAGTATTATATACACGGACCTATTATCTTATCAATAAGGCAGGACGCTAACGGGTGAAGGGATAGTATTCTTAATCGCCTAGTATATAGACTCCGCCAGTATATTTAGTTTGTCTTTTATATTATATAGAAAGCTATATAAAGGCTAAAGCTAACCCTTTAGCTTACTCTATACTACCTTCTAATTAGCCTTTTTTAATAGCGGTCTCCTAAGTAATAGAAACCCCTCTAGCGCCTTTATATCCACCTCTATAGTAATAAAAAAGTAGTTAGACCCTATATGTCAGCGGTCCTACTTTTAACTCTATAGTAGCCTATTAGTAATTTATAGAGAGGTAAAAATTAAATCTAGTATACTTCTTAATATACCATTTACCTATATCTTTATACCTATCTTAGTGGCTAGGCTTAGGCCAGCTACCTTTATGGTATGGATAGGGTTATTAACTGCATTATCTACACTTATTACTATTATACCCTTATAAAAAGGGTGGTATAGATTGAAACTACTTAATGGTATATATTCTCCTTCTGCGTTTAATAGCTCTAATAGTATATAGAGGCTACTATTCGTCTATTAGAGGTTATAAATATTATAAATCTAGATAGTCCGCTTATGGCCCAATAACTTAATTGTATATATATTCGCTAAATAGTATCTAGGCGCATACTTGTTTATATTAGTAGCTTAATTTATATAAAAGTAGACTTTTATATTGCCGACTCCTATATATACTAGGTAGTCGAACCTTGTAATATATATTATATTTCCTTAATCCCTCCGCTACGGCTTCTAGATAGCTAGTATATCTAGTTAAAGGTCCGCCTACTCCACCTTCTATAAGAAGTAGAGCAGCACGCCATTCCTACTATTTTTAGTATTATATTATATAATTATAAGCGGTTTCTAGTATCCTAGCATAAGAGATCTATACTAGCCTCTACGTTAGCTAAGTTAGTGCCCTTTAGCGTCCACTCGCTCGCCTATAACGTAGTTTTAATACCTATAAACACCTCTCTCTAAATCTAGACTTTTGCTTCTATCTCCACGTTAAGCTTTATACTTAGTAGAGGCTCTTAGGTTGCTAGGACTTAGATTAGGGCGTATATACTACTATTTAGCGCTATTTAGCACTATTTAGAGTGTTAATTATAGGGTTCTCTAGCCTTTTCACTTCTTAGAGTAGTTAATAATCTATAGCCAGCCGACCTTTTAAGGGCTCTCCTCTACCTATATAGAGCTCTTCCGCGTAGCCATCTCCTTTAGCTTCCTCTTTTTATTATATTTATTATAAAAAGATAAAAAATAAAAAATATATAATTATTTAAAAAGGGGTTTTAATTATAAATTTGTACAATGTTTAATAAAAGTTAAATAATAATTATAAAATATGTAAAGCGAGTTATTAGAAATAGGTAAAGTTAGTAAATTTTAATAGAAATTATACTTTAACTAAATACATTTATTTTTGCTACCTAATGTATTTATAATACATTCTAAAGTAGCATAGAACCCTATTAAAATTTAAGTCTAAACTCTATCTATAAGATTTTATTTCTAATAGATTACAAATAGGTTATAAATCTAATTCTAAAGTCACCTACTTATCTATAGCTTTATTGTTACAGACCTAATAACAGCAGTAGTGCGACTACTAGAAAGAGATATAAACAGACTAGTAGCAGAAGCGTAGGAGACGCTAGAACTAGTTAAACTATAGGATAAGGGATAGCCAAGTTATATAACCAACACGTGACCTAAGTTTAGAATATGGAAATGTGGGAACGTGGGAACGTAGGCGATATACTAACATACTAACGTACTAACGTACTTAGTATATTTTATAGGAGTTAGGATATATATTTAAGGACATAGTCCCTACCTAGATAGTTCTCTTTCCTTATAGTAAATCTTAGAATATAATTGGAGTTAATCTATTAGGTAACCACTCCACTAGTTATTATTATATTATTAACTTCTTATTTACCTATATATACAGCCTATTAATAAGTCTACCGTAGTATTTCCTATAAGGCTTTATTATACATTTACTATTAAGGTTATAGTATTAATAGAGTTAAACAATATACTACCAAAAGCACCAGGTATAACGCTATTAACAGTAGCAACTACCTTACGGTTAGGAGGAGACACCAGTATATAGGATACTAATTTGCAGCTCGTTACGGTAGGTTAGTTACAGGAAATAGTTTCTTAATTAATAGATAATAATTAAATACTTAAAGACTAAATTAATAGAATTGGAATAGTAAAAGTTAAGTTACTATTAGTTAAATAATTCTTAGGGGAGAAGTTAAAACTTAAGAGGTTTCTTATATAAATACGCTTTAAGGTAATATAAGAAGGTATAAAGCTTGCTATACTAATAGATTAAGTAGTTTACACAGGACTATTATTATTAGGAAGAGCGCTTAAGTAGTTTAAACTATACCTTACTAAGATATAGGAATATAGGGATATAACTACCAGTTAAGAGGTTAAGTATATATTCTTAAGTTGGCAAGAATTTGTAAACCAACTTATATAAATATTTAGAGACTTAAAGGCGACAACTATAGTAGAATAAAAGCTTTAGAACCTAGCATAATAAATATTAGCAATTAAGTATATAATATAGTTTAGACGCTAGCTATATAGGTTAAATAGAATAATAAGGCGCTTATAGTATAGTATAAATAGGGACTTAAAGCGAAAGTCTAGGACGCGATTATCCTAATAGAAGATGCGGACACCCTAAGGGAATTAATTAATTAAGTAATTAAGATTAATAATAGGATCTACTAAAGGGAATAAGCTAATAAAATGCAAGATAGAGTTATATAATTATATAAGGCATAGAGTACGCAATAATAGACATAAAGTTATAAGCTATAAAATAGCGGACTAGAGCTAATAGACCTAAGCGGTACTAAAGAATCTAGAAAGTAAAATAAGAAACTATAAAAACCTAGAGGCTAAGGATTAAGTAATTATAGAACTAAGGAGTAAAGGCTAAACTAGGGATCTTAGTAGTAGAAAATATTTAGGCGGACTCTATAATAAGACAAGTAGTTTAAAGACGAAGCTTATATAAATTGCGGAAAATAGGGTTACTTTGCTAGAGACTATAGAGGTAGTTAAAGTAACCACGCGGTAAAAGGCACTAGGTTATTAAAGTATAATAATATAAATATAAGTATATTACGCGGGACTAATTAAGTACTTCGCGTTTTGTTATAATAACGCATGCTAAATTTATAAGAACGCTAAATACGGCATAAGCTATTAGCTATAAGAATCCAAGTTAAAAGAACTCCGGGGCATATAAGAGTTAGATAAAAAACAAAATTAACTCTATAAGATAGATAAGGACTTAAAGGGCGCGTTTAGCCAAAAGTTAGCAGAGAAAGCTCTTACGCACTAATTTTATTAAAAAGTAATAGTATCTAAGGACTAAAACAATTGGCCTATTAGTAGGAATAATAAGGAAATAAGGGCGACTTACTAGAAGTACGTAGACCTTAAGGATGTAATAACTAAAACAAAGACTAAAACCGCTATGGAGCAAGGTTTAATAACGGGGATTATAATTCCGTTAAATACGGCATCTATTATATTATAAGACAGAAGGAAAAGTATCTAAAAGGGATTAAGTATGTAGATAACTGCTAGTGCTAGCTTACTACTTAATAAAGGCAAAAGGCTATAGGCTTAAGATTCTTAAGATAAGATAAAAGAGAACCTAAAACCTATAACGGACGATAATTATAAGGGGATCTTGTAGATAGGGGGCTATAAGGATACAATTATAGAATAGAATAGATTAGTAAAAGAGACAAATCCTTAAGGAGGTAAGGCCTTAGGGATTGTAAAGACTATATACTACGGGTATATACCTCCAGCACGTAACTAGTAACTATTTAAGGGGCGTCCGGAGGTTGTCCTAAGGGCAACCCAAGGTGTCCGCAATAATATCCCTTACATTATCCCCCCCCCTTCTTACGGTCGGCCCCTAATCGCTATTACCTTACGGTAGGGAGATTATAAGGGCTTATCTCGGAAGGGGTTCGGAGAGATATTAAAGAGGTATTAGTATGCCACTATATATTATCTATCTATCTAACCCCTACTTTAAACTCCTAAAAAACCTTAATAAGGAAAAAACATAACTAGAGAAAAGATATAAGAATTACTAGGAGACCTATTAGAAGCCTACCGGAAGCATACTAGTAACTACCTAAGCTAATATAGGGATTTTTATGCAACTCTACTTCTAAGCCTTTATACTAGTTTATAATTAATTACAAGTATTATAGGCAATTTAGTGTTCCAGTATAGTTCCGTAAAACCTTTTAGTATAGGATTTAATATACAGCGCCTTAGCTTGCCGTTATCTTTAACTATTAAAATATAATCTGTAATCATTTTATATAATCCTCTACGTTACTAACGCATTATTCCCGTATCTACCCTTAGGCTATTAGATACGGTTAAGGTATTAATTAATTAATTAAGGAGACTTATCTCCTAAGATTTGGTATATATGCTTTTAAATCTAATAGTCCTATGCCGTATATTTGGCGTAGCTCTACTACCTAGCAAACAGGGACATTTCGCGATAACAATTGTAGCTATTATACGATTGTCAAAAACGTCTATAATATTGTTCTTTAATACTATAGTATTATTTTAGGTCTAATTTAACCTATATACGTCTTTAATTTAATGTCTTAATTACCTTCCCATAGCCGCGTAGTTAGTTTTTATAAGGAAGTGATAGTTAAATAACTTATACGCGTGTTTCCTTCCTTTTAAATAACGCTATTATAACGGAGTTATATTGGTAAGGTTACGGCTATTTACCGGAAGGGTATTAGACGGTAAAGTACGAAGGATTGCGCGAAAAGAGATTTCTCCTTCCTTTTTGGGAAAAGCGCGGTTTTGGTGCCAAGACCCCACCAAAAATCAGCTTAGTCAACTTAATTGAAGCTTTTAAAACTAATATATTATCTATATAGCTTCCAAATCGTGGTGTTCTACCGTTTAATATTTACGTAATTTACCTCGTTCCATCGCACCTTATATTCTACAGGCTTTTAAGGTTTTTAAGGCCGTAACTGCCTCTGCTGCTCTTGACTTTTCACCTAGCTCTCTACCCGTTCAACTACCTAATTACAATTATTCCTCTAGCGTCTTTAATTGTAAAGCTGTCGATTTGCAATTAAGCCAGGGCCTTAAGTATTTTAACGTGGATTTGGAACGATTATATTAACTAATTTTTGCCACTCTTCCTTAGTAATTTCCTTAATTTCCTTACGGCTTTGCGTAGGAAGGAAGAATTATAGGTAGGTGTTAGGTAAACTATAGTAATTACGTAACGTCTAATAGCCCGTTTAAAGCACCTTAACAATTATAGGAAGCTTGCGATTAGCTTCTTTACAGAGCTGCTTCTAGCTTTACTGCCTTTCCTCTACTCCCTCTTTATAATCGTTACCTCCTTTAAGTTTTATAATCTTTTAAATATAGCAAGAGATCCTCTTAATCTACTGTTAAATTTGCTACTGCTTAAGATCTTGCTAAGCTCCAAGCTAAGCCTTCTCTGCAGCTACACGAGAGGTAGGTGGGCCCCGTTTTGTAGTAACTCGTTTTAAGTAGCCCCAGTAGGGCTTAATTATATTTAGATTAGGCGAATTACCTAGCTAAAGAAGACGTTAAATTTTATAGGCGTTAAAGTAGGTTTAGTAAATCTTTGCAATAGAAGAAGTAGCCTTATCTTCCTATATAATTATATTAGGATTTAAGTATATAAGGCTCTAGGCGAACGGAAGAAGTTTTAGTATTAGGATATTTGTTAAATATTGCTACTAGTTAATTCTACCTCCATTTAATTAAGTAAAAGCTCCATACAATGTTGTAAACTTCCACTTAGCACGTGCTCCGCTTATGCACCTATTATAATATAATTTATATGCTCTTCTTTTAGCGTTTTATTATTTCTTTTAAGCCTTATATACCTCTAGCTCTAGAGCCTAATTCTAAATCTTAATAATTAATTTTAATTTATCTAATTCTTCCTTTACTTAAGGCTTCTAAACATAATAAGGACTTTTAAAGTCGTATATAAAGCAACCCCAAAATATAAACTTAAAGTACCCCTTCTATCGTTCTTATACACAGCTGCGTACGTAAGCCTTATAAGGACGTCGCTATACCCAATAGCCCCCTTGGCGGTGGCCTAAAACGATACTTATCTTATCTAACCAAATTACAGCCTTCTAATCTTCTAAGGTCTAATAATGGTAGGCCAATATAAACTTATATCATTCGCTTTTTATAGCTATAGTTAATCCAGGCTTCCTTATTGGCTTTATTTTATGGTAGCCGTACTTTTTAAATATAGCTCGAATAGATGATGCAGAGAGGCCTATTTCGCGAGCAATCCTTCTAGTACTTTTTTTACGTCCGTAACGATCGCACGTAACGGCGTTAATAACTTTTTACTTAAGATTAGGAGTAATCTTTTTCTTACGCCCTACGCGGGGCTTATCCCTAAGGTGGTTATTAAGGAGGACCCAATTTATACGCCAGCCATTCTCTACTGCCTTTTTTAGTAGGTTGCCGATGTGCTTAGTGCTAATTCTAGTAACTTAAGCGATCGCTTTCAGAGGAGTGCTTGGGGCTCTTATTACTACAGCCTACGCTCTCGTTGCAAGGCCGTAGTAAGGCATTTTAGGCTTAAAAAAGCGTAAGAGATATATAGAATATAAGGTGTAATAGAACGAGGTAAATTACGGAAATGTTAAACGGTAGAACACTACGATTTAGAAGCTATATAGATGATATATCAGTGTTAAAAGCTTTAATTAAGTTAACTGAGCTGATTTTTTGGTGGGGTCTTGGCACCAAAACCGCGCTTTTCCCAAAAAGGAAGGAGAAATCTCTTTTCGCGCAATCCTCCGTATAAGGATACCTTTGCTTATTAAGCTGCTCCTTTTCCTTAATACCTTACTTTCCCATTATCAACCTTCGTCTAATTTTAGATATATCTTTAATATATGTAACGGAACCTTGTAGCAAGAACTACGATAGGCTCATTAATGGGCTAGGTGTGTAGGAAATGCAAGTATAAGGTTAACAACGTAATAACAACTAGTGAAGTAGTTGCCTAATAGATTAACTCTAATTATATTCTAAGAATTACTACAAGGAAAGAACTATCTAGAGTAGGGACTATGGTTCTTTAAATATATAACTATACTCCTAGGAAACCCTCCTTATACGTAAGGTACGCGTACTCTATCTACTTTGTTATAGATTATATAGATTATATAGATTATATTATATAACTTAGCTACTATTCCTCGTTATATAGTTCTACTAGCTCTATCCTAGACCGTGCCTATATTAACTAACTAGCTTCCTCTAACTCTTCCCTAAGTAGTTATAGTATTATACTTAAAGCGTTCGTAACACTATCTCCCTCCTTTCTATCTTCGTCTTTAAAGATCCTAAATATCTCTAAGTTGTTTACTAAAGGTATAATATCCGTCTAATTAATTTAGTTAATATTATTACTTATTATACCTAAAGTAACTTCCCTTTCCTCTATAGCTCGTTACGCTCGTACTGTCGCTATAGTGCTATTGCTAGGTAAAATAATGCCATCTCTATATTCTTATTGTGCGAAAGAGGGGTTAGTTTATATTACGCTAGCGAGTCCTTTATCTCGGCAACCCTCCTCTTATTTAGAGTGCACTAAAGCGAATATTTATTCGTCTTATGACGTTCGCTTTATATCTAATGCTAAGTATATATATTTTATAACCCTTAATAGTCTGCGCGTTCCCTAAGTAATTTATTATAGGGTCTCGTGTTTAATCTACTGCTATAAAGCTCGATAGTAAGCTCTTAAGCGCCCTTAATAAACTATAGTAATCGCAAGAGGCGGAATAAAAGGCTGCGGCTACTTAACAGCGTGCCCTTAAAACTCGTCTTCTAGCCTCTACTCATCTTCTACGTCTCAAACGGGTTCATAAGAAGGTGCGTTTTAAGGAGTGGAAACTTATAAAATAAGGTCTGCAGGAATTTAGTAATAAGAGAACTAACTCTCCTCCTATAAAGGGAATAACTCTAAGTAGTTTAGCAGTTACTCTTCCTAGGTCCCCCTTAGGTAACTTATTTTTTAATAATCCTTCTTTATTAATATTTCCTAACCTATTTTCTTCCGATACTCCTATACCTTTCCTATAATATTCTTTAAATTTTTTAGTAGTTCCTAGGTAGTCTTATTATAGCCTATCCACTTTACCTTATATTATGTTTTATCATTAACGTCCTTATAACTAATAATCCTTAAAACTTACTATTTATCTTCTTCCTGTCCTTTATACGTGTCTGCTTTATAGGCTAGTAGCTTAATATTTCTATATGCTAGCTCTAGCATTACAATATACTATATAGGGTAGATTTTTATTTTAGCTAGTAGGTTTAACTTAAACGTAACCAGTGAAATTTTTTACATAATTTTAAAAGGTCCTAGTCTAACATGGTCTAACTTCTTACTTAGTCGTTAACTCTTAAAAATTTTGTATAGTAGCCATACTTTATCTCCCTCCTTAAGATCTGGTCCCTTAGATCTCTTAGTATTATAGTATTTCTTTATTCTTTGCTATACTACCTTAGCTGTTTCTATAAGGTTCTTATAAAGATTTATTAATATCTCCATCCTTTACCAAGCTATGCTACTTATCTTTTTAGCTTAATATAGTGATAGCAATATTCTTAGCTTATATCCATAATTCGCCTTAAATAGTAACGTACCTATTCCTTCTTATAGTGTTGCATTGTATATAAACTATATAACTAGTAATAGCAATACCTAATTATTTTATGCGTAATTAATATAGTGCCTTAGATACTGCTTTAGTGTCTAGTTTAATCTTTCTATTTAACCGTCTATCTGCGGATAATATACGGTAGAAGTTGCTACTCGAACTCCTTACTCCGCTAAAAATACCTCCTAAAATGCTGCTATAAATCTTAGATCTCCATCCAATATAATCTTATTTAGTGCTCTATATCTTATAAACACTTCTTTAATATAGATTCTAGTGATATCTTCCGCTGAGATTTCTTCTATATAGGCTATAAAGTATCCCTACTTTATAAGCTTATCTACTATTACTAAAATCGCGTTATAATCTTATCCTATAATAGAATCTCTTAATTTTAGTAACTTAATAATAAAGTCCTATAATATAACCTTTTATAGTCTCTTTAGTATTTTAATAGGTTATAGCCCTCTATATAGCTTATGCCTCGTTAGTTTATTTCTTTAGCAATTTAGATATTCTCTTATAACCTTTTATGCTAGGTTCTAGATTCTATTAATAATATACTCCTTCTAGAGTTTTAACACTAAGCCTATAGCTCTATTATGTCCTTAAGTTAGTCCCTTATAGAAATCTTCCATAAATTACTCTACTATGCTCTTTGGGATATACTTTACTTTTTAGTTTTTATATATATCCGTTTATAGATCTTCTAGCTATACTTTTAGAATCCTTTATACCTAAAAGCTCTCTAGTAACTTATAAACTTTCTTTAGTTCTTCCTAAGTTGCTATAATTTTCGGATAATTATACCTAATTAATCTATCTGTATCTTTTTGTAGTAAAGCCCCTAATAGCTTCTTATCGTTCTGTAGTTTAGCTTTTTAACTTAACGCATCGGCTCGCGTGTTGTCTATACCCTTAGTATACTAAATCTTAAAATAGTATTCTATAAGCATCTCTGCCTATTTAACCTATCTCTAGTTAAGTTCCTTTGTTATTAGGAATCCTATTAGGTTCTTATAATCCGTCTTAACTATAAATAGTTTCTCTATGCCTTGCAAGAACGCTTTTTATTTCTTTAATACTGCAATTATACCTAATAACTCCTTATTATAGATGTTATAGTTTAACTCTAGTAGTATTATCTTTTAACTATAGTATGCTACTAGATGCTATTTATCTAAATACTTCTGTATAAAATATGCTCCTAGTATAAAGTCTAATGCATTTATTTCTATAACCGTCTCTAGACCTAGTTAATAGATCTTAAGAACTAGCTCCTAGGTAAACAACCTCTTAACTTCCTTAAATAGCTCTTATTACTCTTTTCCCTATACCCACAGTTCTTCTTTCTTAGTTAGCCTTGTAAATGGCTTAATATCCTTTAACTATTACGCTATAAACCTTTTACAGTAATTGTAAAACCCTAGAAATAATCTTAACTATATAATATTCTCTAGTTCTTACTAATTTACTATAGCCTTAATCTTCTTTAGATCTATACTAAGTTGGCCTAATTTAATAATAAATTTAATAAAATCGGTTTTCTTAGTAAAGAACTCGTATTTCTTAATTGCTACTAGCATCTGTTCCTTTTATAGTCTCTTTAAAACCTATTTAACGTATTCTCTATATTTTTCCTTAGTTATTAAGTAGATAATAATATTATTAAGATATGCTATAACAAATTCATTTAAGTATTCTCTTAATATATTGTTAATTTACTTCTAAAATATTACTAGTACGTTTATAAGCCCGAATTATATAACTAATAGTTTATACAGTCCTTCCTTTAACCTAAAGGCTGCCTTCTATTTATCGCCTTCCTTAATTCTGATTTAATAGTACGCCTATCTTAGATCTATCTTTGTAAAGATTTGCGCATTACCTATCCTATTTTAGATTTCGCTAATTAAGGGTAAGGGATATCTATCCTTTCTAGTAATGCTGTTTAACTGTCTATAGTTGATATATAGCCTTAGTTTACCATTCTTTTTTAGTATAAATAATACTAGATAACCCGCTAATAATTGCGATAGTCTAATATATCCCTTTTATAAGTTTTCTTAGACAAACTCTTTTAATACTCTACCTTCTTCTTTAGTAAGCTTATAGATTAAAAAAAACCTTAGACTTATTCCTAGTTTTAATTCTATTTTATAATCCTATGCTATATACTCTAATAGCTTTTTACTTTTTAGTAACTATAGTTTTTTACCATACTTATGGTATCTCTTTAGTATATAATCTAACCCTTTTTTGGTTTCTTTATATATCGCTCTAACTTAGTACCATACTAACTTAGCTTATTATTGCATCTTATAGCGTTAAGTATTCTTAATATTAACCTAACCTATAATCCAATTAATTTTTAGATTATATTCCTATAACTAAGGTATTCCTAATACTGCCTTATTATTTCCTAATGGTAATATATTAAAAGACATCCTAATTTATCTCCCTTTAATAGTTATCTAAATAGGTCCTATTTTAAGATTAATAATACCTCCTCTATAGGCTATTAGATCTCCTAAAATTATTACTAATAAGTAAGGATATTTCTTTTTTCTATATGGTAACCCTATTCTTTTAACCGCTATTAGCAAGATATAGTTCCTTATTGCTCCACTATCTATTAGTACCTTAAACTGTTAATCTTACTATTTAACTTATAAATTTAGGTGTTGTCCTTAAATTCCTTTAAGGGTTTAAGGCTCTACTACTAGTTCCCTTTAGTCCCGTAGGCCTCTACTTTTCCTAACTATTAGCTACTTAATTCTAGTTATACTTAGTCCAACTTAGGCTAATACTTAGTTTGCTTTTTGTCTTTAATATACCATAAATAGGTGTTTTTTTAGATATTTCCACTATTATTATCTATCTAGGTATTCTTCCGTAAGGAATCTTCCTGGTTAAAATATTAAGTCCCCTTATTCTTAAACTTCTACTAGGTGCTAACTATACATATACTTAGCATTTCGGTATTTCGCCTTATCCGTTATCCAATATATTCTTATTAGATACTTTTAGTTTTTGTCCTTAGGTGCTCTATATATATTATACGCATTATCTACGCATACTATCTACGATAGTATATAATATACTTAGTGTCTTAGGTTAACTCTTAGCTCGTCTTTATCCTTAAGTTTAAACCTCTTACGTGTTAATCTAAGTGTTATAACTTTATTTATAGGTACTAAGATTTATCTTTTACTTCTCTAGTCCTCCAATTACTCCTTTAAATCTTTTAATATTATAATTAAGGCTCCTTTAATATAAGTTATAGCCTTCTCTATAATTAGGTAGTCTTAAATAACTTTCTCATCTAACCACATATAGAAATCTTTCTACTTATTATTATATTGTTATCTATACCACTTTTAGTACAACCCTTTAAATATATAAGGTTCGTCCGTAAGGAAGTATCTTCTTATTACTATGTTATAACAGCCCTTTATATATCGTTCCTTAAACCTAGTTAAAATCCCTAAATCCTCTTCTTATTCTAGTTTAGTAAGCCACTTAGCTCTTAATATGCCTACTCTTAGCCTATTAGTAACCTTTTATACGGGTGCTCTATCCCTTATATAACCTAGCAAACTAAATCTCTTATCTAGTTTCTGCTCTTACTATGAGGTAATTCTTACTCTAAATTCCTCCATGGTTTCTTTTCTATCGCGTCTTGTAAGTAGATCCTTAAAGTCGTCGTACTTCTTAATCTTGGCATTAACTCTTTAATCTCCAGGTTAAACACTATATTCTACTAGTAAGTCCTCTAGGTCTATATATCTGTCTCCTAATCTAACTGCTATTTATATCGCAGATTCTCTAATCTATAAAGAAGCTCCTTGCCTCTTACCTATAGGTGTCCTTATTCATACTCCAAATTCCTAGTCCCTTAGATTCTTTAATCCTAAACTCGCTTCTAACTTAAGCTTGGCTCCCGCCTTAGTCCAACTAGGCGTCCGTAGTATTCTTATCTCGTTTTAAGAGTCTTAAATTTTATCTTTCTCGTCTTAAGAATCTAATACCGTTAGGAACTCTTATCCTAAGCTTATTTATATATTTCTAAACTAAGCTACTACTCTACTCTATCGGTTTTCGTCCGTTATAGGTCCTTAAGCTATCCTTATTCTATCTATGGAATCTTAAATCTCTCTTATCTCTTCTTAAAAATCTTAAGCCTTTGGCCTTTTGCCTTTATTAAGTAGTAAGCTAGCACTAGCAGTCGTCTGCTTACTTAATCTTCTTTAAATATTACTCCTTCCGTCTTATATAGCAATAAATACCGTATCTAACGGTGTTATAATACCTATTATTAAACCTTGCTCTATAGCGGTCTTAGTCTCTACTTCTAATATAACTTCTCTAAGGTTTGCATATTCCCAGTAAACTACGTTTATTTCCTCGTCGTCTACAAATATTTCGCCTATATTAAACTTATTATCTTTAATATCCAATCTGCGTAATAGTTCGTTAGTTCCTCTATACTTTATAAATTTTAGCTCTTATAGCTAATAGCTTACGCCATACTTAGCGTCTTTATAAATTTGGTATGCGTTATTATAACAAAACGCAAAACTTTTAATTAAACATTCCTTTATTCCTCGCAGTATACTATTATCCCTCTATATATATATATCTTCTGCTAGTTAGGTTCCCTTTATTATATAGTAACTCTAACTATCTTTATAATCCCTTGCGAAATAACCCTATTTCCCGCAATTTATATAAGCTCCGTCTCTAAACTATTAACTTTACTATAGAGTTCGCCTAAACGTCTTCTACTGCTAAGATCCCTGGTTTAGCCTCTGCTCCTTAGTCCTATAATTACTAGATCCTTAACCTCTAGGTTTTTATAGTTTCTTACTCTATCTCTTATAGGCTTCTTTAGTACCACTTAGGTTTATTAGCTCTGCGCCATACCATAGTTTCCAACTTAACTTTAGTTGTTGCGTACTCTACATCTTATATAACTATAGAACTCTATCCTAACCTCTCTTAGTCTATTCCCTTTAGTAGATCCTATTATTAATCTTTATCGCTTAATCTATTAACTCCCTTAGGGTATCCGCATCTTCTATTAGAATAATTACGTCCTAAACTTTAGCCTTAAGTCCTTATTTATACTGTGCCATAAGCGCCCTATTATTCCACTTAACTTATATAGCTAGCGTTTGGAACTATATTATATATTTAATTACTAAGGTTTATTGCGTAATATCCTAGAGTTTTCTTTCCGCCGTAGTTACTGCCTCTAAGTCTCCGAATATTTATATAAGTCGCTCTATAAACCCGTTCTAGCTTAAGAACATAAACTATACCTCTTAGTTCGTCGTCGTTATTCCATTTACTTATATCTCTATAAGGTAAGGCTTAAACTACTTAAGTGCCCTTCCTAACAAGAACAATCCTGCATACACTATTTAATCCATAGGTATTACTAGCTTTGCTCCTTCCTACGCTACCTTAAAGTACATTTACGTAAGAAATCCTTTAAGCTTTGGTCTTTCTCCTAAGAATCTCTTAATCAATAGTAACTTAACCTTTACTACGCCTATCCCATTAATCCTTTATTTAAGTGTTGTATTGTTTTCTATTAACTAGTTAACTATTTCTTATAGTTATCCGACCGTTACAGGTTACTATAAGTTAGTATCCGCTATACTAGTGTTACCTCCTAACCTTAAAGTAGTTGCCGCCGTTAATAGCGTTATAGTGGCTACTTTTAGTAGCATGTTATTTAACCTCCGTATTTATTACTATAACTAGGTAATAATTATATAACGGAACCTTGTAGCAAGAACTACAATAGGCTCATTAATAGGCTAGGTATATAGGAAATGTAAGTATAAGGTTAACAACGTAATAACAACTAGTAAAGTGATTGCCTAATAGATTAACTCTAATTATATTCTAAAAATTACTATAAGAAAAGAATTATCTAAAGTAGGGACTATAGTCCTTTAAATACACAACCATACTCCTAGGAAACCCTCCTTATATATAAGGTACGCGTACTCTGTCTACTCTATTATAGATTATATAGATCGTACAGATTATACAGATCACATCACGTGACTCGGCTACTATTCCTCGTCACATGGTTCTACCGGCTCCATTCTAGACCGTGCCTATATTAACCAACTAGCTTCCTCCAACTCTTCCCCAAGTAGTCGTAGCATTGTACTTAAAGCGTTCGTAACAATATATCATTAAGATTTTCTTCTTTTCTATTAATAATTTAATATACCTCTTCGTTCTACTAACTACTCTTTTAAGTAAATTCTACAGTATATTTTAGCCCTACCTTTACATATAAAACCCTAACCTCCGCTAACCCACAACTAGTGCTAGTTCTACCTAAATAATTTTGCCTATACGTCTTTAAAGGACTAGAAATCTAATAACAGGATTCTAGAGGCTTATAATAAGACGCACTATATTAAATCTAATACCTTTAGTCCTTATAATTAATGCATATATACTAAGAGCGGCAGTTATATTAAGGTAAGCTCTTCTATCCTTAATAGATTTCCATTACTAACTTTAAGCTTTAATAGCCTAGGCCTAAGTGGCGACAATCCTTTAATATTCTTAACTACTACATCGCCCGGGCTTTATCTTATTCCAGCGCTAATACTAAGCGCCTTAGTTAAATTTAAGACTATACTATAGCCATCTATACCGCCTATAATTCCTAGTAAGCTAGCTAGTAACGTCTAATACAAAAGTAAGGTTAGTATACTGAGGATAGGGTATAGGATAGGGGTAATAAAAAGAAGGTCGCTGTCTACTATAGGAAGGAGTTCGCGCATGCGCGTTAAGTTTTAAAAAAGCATAACATAATGCGGTATTAGGTAAGTTACCCTTCGGGTACCTAGCAAATAGGTAACTAACAGTTGCTATAGCAAGGTCTTAGTGGTTCTAGACTATACCAGCCAGCCAACGTCTCTATTTATTTTAGGCTTAAGCGTGTTTTTATTAACTATAAGCTTACGCCGTAAGAGCTTTATTGGTATTGGTTTAGACCTAATATTAGTGTTAAGCATTTAAGAGTCTCTACTCTAGCTACACCTTATTATCCTACCCCTGTTTTTATACCTACTTATATGCCTACTAAGAGATTTAGATCCCATTCTTATTAGCTATTACTTAGCAGCCTAATAAATACTAATCCTACTCCTAATGATAATAAGGCGTAGTGGCTTTTTAGATTGGGCATTTATGGTTTAGACTTTTGGGATTCGTTCTTATACATAGTAGCAATTAAGAACCTTAATTAGGTGCTTAGGAAGGCCTTATAAGGCTTTTAGAAAGGGCTTAAAAGCCCTAGGAATAATATTCCTAGTATATATTAATAAATAGGAATGTAATTCTAGTAAAATACCCTATTAACTCTATGCTATATACATAAAAAGACTAAGGACCCGTCCTGCCTTAGGCTGTAGCCCTATCCCTATAGTTTCCGGAACCTATCCGTTCTATATCTAATTTAACCTATTTACTCTTTTCGCGAGCTTTCTTTATAGGTCGCGATAACACCATAGT
>Ga0307515_10006924_pt1 | contig 22531 bp, 38 predicted proteins | sample 17_EM_MG_FD_194513 | JGI IMG/M metagenome (GOLD analysis project Ga0307515, IMG submission 194513) | Populus trichocarpa ectomycorrhiza microbial communities from riparian zone in the Pacific Northwest, United States - 17_EM | ecosystem: Host-associated > Plants > Roots > Unclassified | place...
TGGTGTGGGCAATAAGTGCAATCCGTATTCTCCGCAACATCGGTCGTCAGATGGAGGGAACACGTCGTAAGGCTTGACCTCGATTAACCCAGGCTTCCGGACGGAAGTGACGGGAGGATCCCCGATGACCAAATTCGGAAGCAAGGACCGCGACGCGTCAGCCTCAACTTGCACTCTTCATCTACGCACCATGGACGAGATCGGTATTGAGATTCAGAAGGAGGTGAGTTCACGCATGGCTCTCCCCCGCATATGCTCAGAACCTGTTTCAGGAGCCCACGTTCGAGTCGGTCGTCACTGAGAAGACTGCATTATACCACGAGCTCCCGGAAGATGACCTCTACCTCAAATACAAGAAACTTGCTCGTCATCTAGATATGCTCGAAATTCAGGAGAGCTATGTCAAGGATGAGCAAGCAAACCTCAAGCGGGAGCTGATTCGGGCGCAAGAGGAGGTCAAGCGAATCCAATCGGTGCCACTAGTAATCGGCCAGTTCTTAGAACCCATCGACCAACACACGGGTATTGTTGGATCCACTACCGGTTCCAACTATGTCATCCGGATTCTCTCGACGCTGGACCGGGAACTTCTCAAACCCTCGTCGTCCGTTGCTCTTCACCGACACTCGAATGCTCTCGTAGACATCTTGCCACCGGAGGCTGATTCGTCAATCGCAATGCTTGGGAGCCAGGAAAAACCGGATGTCACATACACTGACGTCGGCGGTATGGATACGCAAAAACAGGAGATTCGGGAGGCCGTAGAGCTGCCGTTGACGCACTTCGATCTGTACAAGAAGATCGGAATCGACCCTCCACGCGGTGTGTTGCTCTATGGTCCACCAGGTCAGTCCGCGCTCTCTGTCTGGGGATACAGATGTTGATGGAATCTAGGTACCGGGAAGACGATGCTTGTTAAAGCGGTCGCACGCCATACAACCGCCTCCTTCATCCGTGTTGTAGGAAGCGAGTTCGTGCAAAAGTACCTCGGAGAAGGTCCCCGAATGGTCCGAGACGTCTTCCGGCTAGCGCGGGAAAACGCACCATCAATAATCTTCATCGACGAGATTGATGCTATTGCAACGAAACGTTTCGATGCCCAGACGGGTGCCGATCGTGAGGTGCAGCGTATCCTGCTCGAGTTGCTGAACCAGATGGACGGCTTCGATCAAGGGAGCAACGTCAAGGTAATTTCAACCTTTCGCAAGCGGTTGTGGGGTCTCCTGATTCCGTGTTTCGTAGGTAATCATGGCCACAAATCGCGCCGATACCCTTGATCCTGCTTTGTTGCGGCCGGGCCGACTAGATAGGAAGATTGAATTCCCACTCCCATCAAGGAGAGAACGTCGTCTGATCTTCCAAACATGTACCGCGAAAATGAACCTTGGACCGGATGTCGACCTCGAAGATTGTGAGCCTGACCCCCATCCCAATGGTTTGGATTGACCAAGGCCCATTTTGTAGACGTCTCACGGCCGGACCGACTATCGTCAGCTGAAATTGCTTCCGTAGTTCAGGCTGCGGGACTCCAAGGTACATCTTATGCATCAACCTCCCTGAGCCCGTGCTCAGCGTTCCACAGCTGTCCGCAAGAATCGATATGTTATCCTACCGATCGACTTCGAGGATGCCTGGAAGGTGAGTTTGTCCTTGTTTGGTTCACTTCACGTGGAAAGAATTTTTGTCGCTCACCTCTTAACAGCAAACAGTCAAACGGTCGGATGAGACTCACGAGTTTTGTGAGATTCCACATGCTCTTTCCGTCTTTTTTTATCCTAACAGACCACTGCAGATCGATGAGGGCGCGGTTTTCTCGAGTACGTGACACGTCGCAGCTGTTTCTTCTGTTTATCTGACCCATTCCACACTTACAGGTCTACTGTATTACCAACTACTTTGGAATCCAAAAAGTTCAATACAACGCGTGACGACGTCAGGATGCTCTTGTCACTTTACCATCTCGTCTGCGTGCTCAAGGACGTGAAGGCCATTCAAAAGAGCTAGATGAAATCGATCGAGGTCGACAAGTCCTTACTTTTTGTCTTGCACTCCACCCAATTGGGTTCTTCATGGAATGCATGTTTCACAGTTTGGAGACAATCGTTTTCTTTGGCAGGTAGAGTGCTAAGCTGAGTCGCACACCAACTACCATCTTTCTATAGGTATCCCGTTGGTCGAGGAGAATACATACGTTTGTGCACACGGATCAAGTCTCTCTCTTTCTTTCGCGCGATCCCGCTCTTCAACACTCTGCATGTTGCTCTGCATCTTTGCCTACGCATCATTCTCATTTTACGGGAGCTAGAGTGGAACGTTTGGCTATCGCAACAGATCCGCGGTCCTGTTCTTTCTATGTAACAGTACCGTGTTGTGACAGTCATACATACGTACATAGATACATAGACACTACACAATATACTCTAGTTTTAACACTTCTGCAATCTTCAGCGTTTTGGAGGTTGACCAAGCTCGCTCGCGCGTTCTGTCGCAATTTGGATTGCACGAGCGATTGTAGATCTTACTCTACCATCTTCCAGCGCTAGCAGACCTGCAATTGTACATCCCCCGGGTGCTAAATTCCTTTGATCAATCGTTGTTCTTATCGGAAACATGGGGCAAGGCTCACTAGTGACTGCATCCTTGATGCGTGCTGGGTGTGCCCCCGGCTGAAGAGCCATCCTCGCCGTACCTTGGATGGCTAGGGAAATGACGATCAACACACTAAGCAAGCTGCAAACCAAGAGACACTGACTCTGGGCAGCGAGCTCCAAGGCTTCTGCTCGAGGAAGACCCATCATCACACCGCCATCCGCCATAGCCTCGAGGAATATGGCGGCAAATGCGGGACCGGAACCCCCCAGGGCCGTACACGCGTCGAAGTGTTTCTCGTCGAGGAATCTGCAACGACCTATCGAGGAGAAAATATTGAGGATAATGGATCGGTCCAAGGATTTATCCTCGTCTAGCGTGGACACGATGGTCATTCCCTCTCGGATCTTTAATGCCCCAGATTAGACTACTACGGTAAGAAATGAGGTTGAGAACTCACTTTACATGGTGTGTTGGGCATGGCTCGCACGACCTTTGTGGTCGGTCCTACCATTTGAGTGAGCTGGCTGATGGTCACGCCGGCCAGGATGCTGATGAGAAGCTTGTTCCCCAAGGCTTCCTCCATCCCAGGTTCACTCAGGATGGCGTGGGCGATCTGTGGTTTGCAACTGAGAGGACAAATCAGTCTGTGTGCGGTTTGAAGAGAATTCGAGAGGGGCTGACCAGAGAAGAATAACATCCGATTGTTTCACAGCCTGGACATTTTTTGCCACACAGATCTCAATAGCCGCTCCGAGACGACTGACTTCGGTGAACGTAGGCTTCAGCTGTCTCGCGCTCACTTCACGACTGACACAAGCAAGGAACCGAGACGGAAGCGCAGGGTCTTCTTCAACAAACGCTACTGGAGTCACGGTGCCGGAAGTGTGGGCTTCCCACTTCGGGATCGATTCGGACGAACTTGAATCTAAACTGGACAAGACACCAGAAAGGATGGCGATACCCATGGTTCCGCACCCTGTGGGTTTTCCCTTTTGTAAGTTCCGGATGAGGGACGAAACTGGGTTACGTACGGACCTATGACGCACAGAGTGTACCCCATTTCTGCTTATATTTTGAGTGCAGGTTGGTGTATTTTTTGGTAGAGGGTCACGGTGAAGCACCAAGTGTAGTAAATCTTTGGGTGTCACGGTTGGTCATCTTATCACAAAGCTGACTCGATCGGGGTCGCAGTCTTCACCAGCACATATTACGCGGTTGCAGCGGATAACGTCTACTCCAATTACTTGACGTGGGGTTCAATCGTGCGGCTACTCTGGCACGAACGACCGAAGACCAATCTGGACGTGTGTATCTACGCCACGTGGGTTTGTTGCCCGCTCTCCCGTTCCCCACCCGATGCAAGCTTTTGTCACGGTCGGGTCGACGAGATTTGACGATCTGATAGATGCGATTGCCTCAGAGGATTTCCTCACCAGGCTCCTCGCAGGTGGATACACTCGTCTCGTCGTTCAGTATGGGAACTCCAAACTGCCCCAGAAGTTCCGGACTGAAACCTCTTGTGGAGCGGAGGTTATCGCATGGCCTTTCAAGCCCAATCTGGGTGAGGAATATCTGGCTGCTGATCTTGTCATAAGCCACGCAGGTCTGCGTTCAGTCTGCGTCCACTTTCATCCGCTGACAACCTGCGCAAGGTTCTGGTACAATTCTGGAAGTGTTGAGATTGAACAAACCATTGATCGTCGTTGCGAACGAGACTTTACTGGATAATCACCAGAAAGAGCTCGCAGACGCTCTTTCCGCCCAAGGATACCTCGTCTCGTCTACCGTCAGGTGGGTTTATTCAGACATCCAGCAACAAAAACCGTCTCAATCGCTGTAGCGAACTCCCCAGAACGCTTGAAAGCATGGCTTCCGAGAAGCTGACCCCATTCCCGCCTTTTGATGGAAGCAAATTTGCGCGAATACTGGACGAAGAGATGGGATTCATCTAGCGTAGTGAATCTCATCTGGTGTCTTTTGTCGTAGATTAGATCGAAAGCTTGATGGATCATTTTACTCTCATCTGCCATGTCTTCAAACAAAGTCACAGCCATCGACATCCCACCCGACACCAACCCTCAAGCGCATGAGGATGATCGTGTCCATGCGGTATACGAACAAATCGCTTCGCATTTCTCGTCCACTAGATACAAGGTATTTGCGCTCCCTCACAAGAAGCCGACAAGCTTATCCAACAAAAGCCTTGGCCTATCATAGTTAAATTCTTGAGTTCGATACCCCCAGGACACATTGGGCTAGACTCTGGCACAGGGAACGGAAAGTACCTGCCGCTACCAGGTCCCTCGTCACCGATGATTGGGTTGGACAGAAGTCGGAACCTTCTGCAAATCGCTAGACACGCTGGATCCCAATCAACTGTTGACTCTAGCTCAGTTTTGACCACAATAAATGAGGTTGTACAGGCGGACGTTCTCGACAAATGTTGGAGAGCTGGAGTTTTTGTGAGGTTCCCGGCACTCCTCGGGTTTCCCGGTACTCATCGAGCTGAAATAGGACTATGCGATTTCCATTGCCACAATACACCACTTGGTGACCGGCGAACGTCGTAAAACGGCTGTGCAGGTACTTTATACTCCTCCCAGACCCTATCAACTTTAACAACGTCTACAGAGACTGATCCAATCTATTTCTCCGGTTCATGGACGGGCACTCATATACGTCTGGGCAATTGAGCAAGATGAACTCTCAAAACGGGTGATCCCCGGTCGAGATCCAGTTCGTCGAAATGCTGGTCAAGATGTCTTCGTGCCTTGGGTTTTGGCGACACAGAAAACGAAACGACAAAGGCACGCGACCACAGAGAAAGATCGAAGTACCACAGAAAAGGCCGCGGAGGTCGAGAGTATTGAGGAACCCGGCAAGGCGTTCAACAGATATTACCACATGTTCTCCAAGGGCGAGCTCTACGAGCTTACAAGAAATGCTGCACAGGAATTGGGCCTGGGAGTTGGGAATCAGTCGGATGTCTCTGCCGATTGGGGCGTCGAGATTGTGCAGTGCGGGTGGGAGAGGTCGAACTATTACATCGAAATACGTCGGTGGCAACGGTAAAGCACATTTTGAATAATGTACATAACGATACAGAATCTCTACTCGCTGGCAGCCATGACTAAACATCACAGTTAGTAAACTTTCACGAGAAAACGCTGGCGCTGGCACATACTCGCATTGATTAGGTCTCCACCGCTCTCTTTTAGTACCCGGACGGCCTTCGCCCTTGAGCAACCCACTTGCTGGACCACCAGATCGATGTCCTTTGGGTCGACACCAGTCTCGTCGATCGGACCCTCATCTTCAACAGTACCCTCAAGCTCTGGAATATCATCGTCATCTTCGTTGTCACCACCAGCAGGTTTTTCAGCCAAGGCAGAAACACCTGCACCAGAGGATGCTAGGTGTTGAGCAGCGGACAATTGAGCGGACGAATTCATATCTTCAATCTAGTGTGGGTCAAATTTTGTTTAGGATACTTCACTAAAGGCACCACGGACCTTAGCTTCGCCGAAGACGATGTAACAGTCGCTGTTCGCGGACTTGAACACTTCCGGGGTAGCGATCACAAAGAGGATCTGTCAGAAATTTTCAATTCTCCACTCGAAATGCGATGCACGGTGTGCGCACGTTCTTTGGTCGGCGAAGAGTGACCCTAGTGATACCAGGAACCCTTTTCAGACCCAAGGTAAGCAGAGCCTTTCGAGCTTTCCTCTCAGCACGGGATTGGATCTTGTCCAAAGCGGCCTGGGAGGTGGGATCCTCCTCCCTATCGGAATGATCGTGGTCGTGGTCTTGGTCATGGTCATGGTCATGGTCATGGTCGTGGTCGTGGTCGTGGATCTCCTCGATGGTCGCCGACATCTAAGCCCATCCATCCAGGTGTTGGTCAATCCATCCAAGAAATGGTTCTGAACCCGGCCAAAACCCAGTTGGATGTTCGAAAGGGGTAGCTTACCGTGTCCTGTAGCTTTCGGAGAGAGAGATGGGGTGGTTGAGCGGGTCGTTTGAAACGATGAGCGCGAATCTGTCCCCGTTATCCGTATAAGGAAGGATGCGGCGATCGGCTCTGGTCCCGCTCGACCTCCCTGACCCCTTCCACGACAACTAGCACGACCACCTCCATGTTCTTATGTCCTCCGCAACAGATATTGCTCGGCAAGTGAGACAGATCCTCGAAGGATCGTCCGACGCCCCTTCGCTGCAACACGTCATCGACACAATAGACAGCTCCGCATCAGAATGGTCGACGCCATCCTCCCCCCAAGCCAAGACCCTTCTTGTATCACTTGAGGATCTGTATCATCAGGTCCTAGACCATGCCGTATTTTACCAGGTCGAAGTATTCCTGACGGTGCTTTACCACCTCCGTATCGTCATTCCCGTGGCGTCGATCGTCTCGACCTGGTTTGACTTGGTCCTACGACCTGCCTTGCGAGAACCAAAGCTCTCGACGTCTACTGTCAGATTTGCGAAGGAGCTGGTTCTTGTTGGGTTGGTCACTTTCGATGAGGAGAATCCTAACAAAACCAAGGATTTCCGACGGAGGCTTCTCGATCTCTACCTTCTGGACGCACATAGCGAATCCTCAGGAGAAGACGCTCTGGAGTGGGCGGAGCTTGATAAGGTCTCCAGGGACAAAAAAGAATGTTGGAAGTCGAATTTAGAGGACGTATTGATCACATTCGGCATGAAGTGCCCTCAGGTGGGTACACGCCAGATTGTATACCCTCCATCATAGTTTTCAAGCCTGTCCGGAAAGGACCTAATGTCAGAAGTTTTTCGATGTTTCTCTTCCACGTCCGCCCGACTACAACTCCTAATTTTCTTGAATAACTACACCTCCCACCCCGGCTTTCCCCCACACTCTAGAGTGCTCGCAAACCACCCACTCCTAGACAGCTTAGTCTTGTCACTGGAACTCGACCGGTCCTCTACCGCCTGCGCGGTCGGTCTTACGCTCGTCAGCAAAGTACTACCACTACTTGCTGTCCATGCACCCCGCGCACTCATATCCCGCCTCCCACAATTCATCTCCATCCTGGCGAGAGTTTCCTCCTGGCATACGAGCGCACCTCAAGATGTCATCGAAGACGATACGCTCATCCTACCTGACGTGAACCCGGACCTGCATTGGCAACCTCTTAACTTCACATTCAACCTGGGCGCCTTTTCACCAGAAACGGATCGATACTTCTCTCAGCTTTACTACCTTTTCCCATGGAACCTTGTGAAGTTCGCTCGCGACCCGGTTGAGTACGTTGAGCAGAGCGGATTTGAGTGTCCCTACACAGCGGGATGGACGGCAGTGTTGAACAAAGTGGCCATACGTACTAGGATCGAGGCAAGTGATCATCACGAACCGATGGTTCCGAGCTTTAGCGTTTGAACAGCTTTCTCCAGACACTTTTTGCGAACCACATTCTACACCCAACATTTTTGACCGTCATTGACCCTGACATCGAACTCGCTCAACCGTTCTGGATCGGTTACGAGCTATCTCGGGTTGTGGGGGAATGTACGATGCTGAACGCCCGGAATGTAAGAATAGGGTCGTGGCAAGAGGACCCCGACGATGCTTCTGGGGAAACTCCGCGACTGGCGACCAGCCCCTTGTCAAAGCCCCCCACGGGGGTATCATACCGTTCCACAGAAGGACCACCGCACGGCAGGTTCCGTATCTCGCTCCGGGATATAGTCGCTACCTCCGTAGCTCTGAAAGCCGGAATAGACATCGAAATAGATGGCGGGGAGTCGCAAGCGACATGGCCAGACCTCTTGTCCTTCGGTTCCCAAAGTTCTCCTGGCAGACGCAGCATATCCCTCCCACCAGAAGGACCATCGGTCAAGCCATTCCCAGCACGTGACAAGGAAATTCCTGGTCATGTCGCTGAGGCTATCTCTACCTTGCAGAGGAAGCTGATCCTCATGAACAACGAACTGAACTGCGAATTATGGTTAGCCCGGAGGAACGTAGAACACATTGGTCGACTAAAAAAGGAGTGCGAGCTTGCGAAGAGTGCAGAGGGAGAAAGGCAGGGATTAGTGAGTTCATTATCTCGGAGGCAAGGGTCAGTCTTAACATCGGGTGGGACAGCACAACAAACTGAGAGAGTACAAGAGTGAGGTCGCACGATTGCAGAAAGAGCTCAAGGATCACAAAGAGCAAGCATTTTCCATGAAAAACAAATATGCCCAGTGGAACGCGGAACTCCAGGCAAAACTTAGAGACTTCCGTGAACAAAAGAGGAACTGGACTATCGACTTAGCTGCCCTGCAAGCATCTGATACTCAACATAAGGTTCGTTCAGGAGCTCAGTGTTCGGTGGGGTTCAATGAATGTCCTGCAACCAGACAGCGTTCGAGGCTCAAGGAAAACTACTTGGGAGTGCCACTCAGAAAATCTTTGAACTCGAGACGAAGATCAAGGAGACCGCGCATAAAGTTGACAGGCTCAGGGATTACGAGAGGCAAATCGAACAGCTTGTACAGATGCAGAAGCTTTGGTGGGTTACGTGTTCGTTGGAATACGCAGCTGCGGACTCATGTTATTTTAGGGAAATGGATACGCGCAAGCTCAACGAACAGACACAGCTATTGACTAAGATGCAGAGCGAGTACCAAGGGATGAAGCTGTTGTTGAAAAGCTATGAGGAATCCCTCAAAGCGGTTCGGACTGAAGCCAAGTATGTCGCTGATTCGGGGAATTCCGACTCATTGCTGATGACTTTGGAGGGAGCACTGTGATCGCGCGGATCTTCTGGAAGCAGAACTTTCTATTACGCGCCAAGGCGAGGACAAAGGGACGGAAGAAAAGTTACGGTCGATTATCAAAGCCAGGGATGACTATGTGGCCCAGGTGCTGAAGACGAACGAACGGCTGCGGGGGAACAACGATACGTTGCGAGAGGAGATTGAAGAACTGAAGGAGATGGTTGAGATCTTAAAGGCACGGGGAGGCTCTGGAAGCGCGGAGGAGGCGGGAGAACTTGGAGAAGCGCGCGGCCAATGATTGGCGCTTGGCGCTGAGCGATCACGTGGTAGTATTTTTTTCGGGAAATACATCGAGTCCCCCGTTTGACCGGGGTCGAAGGTTCTCGAAGGGACCACAAAAGGTCCCTATGTGCGACTCCGGCACAGGATAAATAGTGCCACACTCGGATAGATTCCTTTCCCCAACCCTCTCCCTCCCTCTCACCTCCATCTCCTTCTCGCCTCTCAAAACTCTAAAAAAATGGCCGAATCTTTTGGATTCCAAGCTGAAATCTCCCAGCTTTTGGACCTGATCATCAGTACGCGTCTCACCCCCGTCCCATCGTGTCCTTAGCTTACGCTTGCCGCCCGTAGATACTTTCTACTCCAACAAGGAAATTTTCTTGCGCGAGCTTATCTCCAACGGCTCAGATGCCCTGGACAAAATCCGTTACGCATCATTGACGGATCCTTCGGCCCTTGACTCCGAGAAGGAACTCTACATCCGTATCAGTGCCGACAAGGAGAATAAACTCCTCCGTCTTCGTGACACCGGTATCGGCATGACCAAGGCCGACTTGGTTAACAATCTCGGCACTATTGCCAAGTCCGGTACCAAGGTACGCTTATCTGTCACCTCCCCGAACGAAAGTTCACCGCTCACTCCACATGCAGGGGTTCATGGAGGCCATGAGTGCTGGTGCCGATATTTCCATGATTGGACAATTCGGTGTTGGCTTTTACTCCGCATACCTCGTTGCCGAACGCGTCCAAGTCGTGTCCAAGCACAACGACGACGAACAGTACATCTGGGAGTCGGCCGCTGGAGGAACTTTCACGATTACTCCCGACGATCAAGGTCCTTCACTTGGCCGCGGAACTGAGATTCGACTCTTCTTGAAAGAGGATCAACTTGAGTACCTCGAGGAGAAAAAAATCAAGGATATTGTCAAGAAGCACTCAGAGTTCATCTCATACCCCATCCAACTAGCCGTCACGAAGGAGGTTGAGAAGGTAAGAAACCATGCGATACTTTCCAAAGGTCGTCGCGCTAATGATTTCGTTAGGAAGTAGAAGACGACGAGGAAGAGGTCAAAGAGGAGGATGAAGAAAAGGCCAAGATCGAGGAGGTCGACGATGAGGACAAGCCAAAGAAGACGAAGAAGGTCAAGGAAGTCACCGTTGAAAACCAGGAGCTCAACGTGACCAAGCCGATCTGGACGAGGAGCCCTCAGGATATCACCCCCGAAGAGTACGGGGCCTTTTACAAGAGCTTGACCAACGATTGGGAGGAGCACCTTGCCGTCAAGCATTTCTCTGTCGAAGGCCAGCTTGAGTTCAAGGCTATCCTCTACATTCCCAAACGGTAAGTACACCTAAAATCCCCCACTCGTTCAAACCAGCTGATGTTGTTCGTTTGCAGGGCGCCATTCGATCTCTTCGAAACGAAGAAGAAGCGCAACAACATCAAGCTCTATGTCCGCCGTGTCTTTATCATGGACGATTGCGAAGATCTCATCCCTGAGTATCTCAACTTCGTCAAGGGTATTGTCGACTCGGAGGATCTCCCCCTCAATATCTCTCGCGAGACTCTCCAACAGAACAAGATTTTGAAGGTCATCCGCAAGAACATCGTCAAGAAATGTATGGACCTCTTCTCCGAGATTGCTGAAGACAAGGACAACTTCGCCAAGTTCTACGAAGCTTTCGGGAAGAATATGAAGCTTGGTATTCACGAGGACGCGCAGAACAGATCCAAGCTCGCCGAGTACTTGAGGTTCTACTCCACCAAGTCAACCGACGAGCAGATTGCTCTCAAAGACTACGTTACTCGCATGCCCGAAGTCCAGAAGTCGATTTACTACTTGACCGGCGAATCTCTCTCCGCTGTCAAGGACTCGCCTTTCCTCGAGGTTCTCAAGAAGAAGGGCTTCGAGGTTCTCCTTCTCATCGACCCAATTGACGAGTACGCGATTACCCAGCTGAAGGAATTCGACAACAAGAAGCTTGTCTGTGTCTCCAAAGAGGGTCTCGAGCTCGAAGAGACTGAGGAAGAGAAACAAGCTCGTGAGGCTGAGGCCGCTCAGTTCGATGATCTCTGCAAGGCTGTCAAGGACGCTCTCGGTGACAAGGTTGAGAAGGTCGTGGTCTCCAACCGTATCGCCGATTCACCATGTGTTCTTGTCACCGGCCAGTACGGCTGGTCTTCCAACATGGCACGTGTTATCGATCCCCTCTGAATCTAGGCGTTATTAACTCCACTCATAGGAGCGAATCATGAAGGCCCAAGCCCTTCGCGACTCGTCCATGTCCTCGTACATGGCTTCCAAGAAGACCCTTGAATTGAACCCTTCAAACCCCATCATTAAGGAGCTCAAGAAGAAGGTCGCTGAGGACAAGGCTGACAAGTCTGTCCGTGACCTGACGTACCTCCTTTTCGAAACTGCTCTCCTCACATCCGGGTTCACTCTCGACGACCCTACCTCATTCGCCAAGCGCATCAACCGTATGATCAGCCTCGGACTCGATGTTGACGATGCTGAACCCTCAGATGTCATGGTCACCGACGAGGTGACGCCTACCGACGAGACTGCCACCACCTCTGCTATGGAGGAGATTGATTAGGTTAGATAACGAGGGTTATTAAAGCCGCAGGCGCTATCGCTGTATACTTGTGTGTCATATGTTACGTTGCAGACATCTGTACATTTCGCAAATAATTTCATTCCGCATAAAATCGATCTCGTGATAATCTTTTTTCTCTCGCCGCCACCATCCATCATGAAGTGGACAGACAAGATCGAGAAACACGGTCCCGCTCGGCCATTTTATACGTTCGAGTTCTTCCCGCCTAGAACCGACCAAGTCAGTACACGTCTCATGCCCCTCCGAAATTGTTTCGATGACCGCTCCAAGGGTTTTGCGAATCTACTCCCCAGAATCTCGCGACTGAACAGCCTGGGACCATTGGGTATCAGCGTCACCTGGGGAGCCGGCGGATCTACCCAGGACAGAAGTTTAGATCTCGCAGGGCTGACGCAATCAGAATATGGGATCGACACCTTGCTGCATCTCACTTGCACCAACATCGTACAGGAGAGATTGGATGACGCTCTCAAGGTACTTCTCGGTGGTTTCGAAGGCGGCAAGCCTGTCGCTGACCCACGCTCCACCTCTGTAGGAAGCGAAATCCCGTGGGATTCAAAATATTTTGGCCTTGAGAGGAGGTATGACGACAAGGCGGCGAATCCGCACCCATGATTGATACCCTTTTGCGGCTGTTAGACCCGCCGAGGGGACAGGAATCTTGGGTATCCGCAGATCCAAGGTTCCAACACGCCATTGACCTGGTCACCTACATCAGGAAGTCCGAAGAATATTCGTCGAATTTTTGTATTGGTGTGGCGGGTGCGCATCGTCCAGATTGTCTGCATTTCTATCTTGCATCTGACCGGATCCGTCACAGCATATCCCGACGGACACCCCGACGGCGAGAACGATCGCGAGACCGAGTTTCGATACCTGAAAGAGAAGATCGACGCCGGGGCGGATTTCATCGTTACCCAGCTATTTTACGATGTCGACGCGTTCTTTGAATGGGTCAAGGAAATTCGCGCGAGAGGTTCGGTTGTGTTTCCCATCGAATCCATTTAGCGTTTGACCGGATGCTCCTCAGGGATCACCCTGCCGATTATCCCCGGGATCATGCCTTTACAAACTTACGCGTCCTTCCTTCGGATAACGAAACTCTGTGGCACCTCAGTCCCACCCTCGATTCTTGCAGACCTCGATAAGATCAAAGTGGGTAATCTTGATAGGTCGCGTGCTGCTGTCATCTCATCCTTGTGCAGCATGACGACCGACTCGTGAAAGACTATGGAGTCAAGCTCGCGACCGACATGATTAAGGAGTTGGTAACGGGTGGCATTTATGGCGTCAATTTCTGCACTTTGAACCTAGAGAAGAGTGTACAGCTCATCCTTGAAGAGCTCCGGTGGGCGGGTCACTACGATGATCATCACTTGAATAAATTGATAAACGTGAGCACGCCTCACTCTGCTGGGCAAACGCGTATTCAGAGTTTACTTCTTCCCCCTAGATGGACGACAATAAACCCTCATCATCAGAAACAGACCTGACGATATCAGCTCACAGGGCCAGTGACACGGCTGCTCACAGTATTTCCGACCAGCCTGCGAAAACGAATGGGATTGGGAAAGGGGAGGTTACAGCCGCCTCCACTTGGGACGAATTTCCAAACGGTCGCTTCGGCGACTCTAAAAGCCCAGCTTACGGGGCTCAGGACCCCTGGGGGGGTTCCGCCAGCCACCCGGTCCGTTGATACCTCAGTCACATCATATCTGCCGTCCTCTAAGGACAGCGTTTGCAGATGAACGCGGCCGCTGCGAAATGGGGCAGACCGACCACGCTCGACCAACTTACCTCGGTATTTTTGAGGCACCTTCATTCCGAAATTCCGGACACACCATTTTCCGATGGTCCTCTCTCCGAGGAATCACAGGTTATTCTGCCGCAGCTCGAGAAACTCGCAAAAAGAGGGTGGTGGACTGTTGGTTCCCAGCCCGCAGTAAACGGTGCAATGTCGATCGACCCGGTTTTTGGGTGGGGACCCCGGGGAGGGTATGTTTATCAGAAAGCCTTCGTAGAGTTCTTTGCTCTCGGGGAAGACGTAGAGAGGATAATAAGCAAGGTGGAATCGGAAGGGAAAGGGTGGTTGGACTATTTTGCGGCGAACCTTGAGGTGTGTCTGCTGTCTCTGGCAACGGGTTCTTTGGCTAAAGGGACGGTGTTCGTACAGGGCGAGTTCCAAACTAGCGTGAGTGATGACGGGAGGAACGCGGTTACATGGGGCGTCTTCCCTGGTCGGGAGATCGTACAAACGACCATCATCGAGAGGGAATCTTTCTTGGCCTGGAAGGTACCGCTATGTCCCAAGCCCCTATTTGACGTAAAAAGAGCTCATACGCTTCCAGGATGCAGCATTCTCACTTTGGGCGGACTGGGCTTCGGTTTATCCGCCTCGATCGCCGGAGCACGAATTACTCGGAGGGGTTCGGAAGGAGAGGTGGTTGGTCAGTATACTCCATCACGATTATATCCACACCGAATCGCTGTGGGAGTTTTTATCCGATTTATAGTCAGCAAAGGGCTGAAGTTTGTAGATAGCATATTATCCTTCATGTGCGTGGTGTGCATTTAAAGTGACAAGATGTACATGTAGTTCGTGAAATGCCGTTTCCAGATAAACCTGAGCGTTCGTCATAATACAGAATTAAACATGAGATCTGGGTCTAGGGTTCGACCAGCGGGGGGAGAAGGGAAAGGGGTTGGGATGTAGTGCTGGGAGGACTTCCAAGAATCGTCGTCGATGAGGTGGATTGGAAACGGAAGGGCTTCGAATCGGATCCTCCGACTACGCTCCCTGCGAGCCAACGCGGAAGAGAGGGCGGAGAGCAACATCGGTCGAGCAGATGGACGCGAAGAGGACAGGGACGAACTAGTGATAACAAGGGAGTCATTCGCAAAGGTGTCCAAGGCGTTCAGAGACTTGGAATGCGCGAGAGACTTCTGTTGTGACCGCGCAGGAGGAGACTTCTTGGGAGCAGTAGTATTGCCCCCTGACAAGCACAGTGCGGTTGGAAAGCCGGGTAGCAAGGACGGCGATAGCTTTGTAGAGACGCCAGGGGTGGATGGTTCTGAGTCGGGATCCTCTTGTACGCTGAGAGCGAACAACTCGGCCTCATCTTGGAGTTCCAACCAGTCCAAGTCCTCCCTCAGGGGATAAGGAGTCGGCAGCCTCTCGCAGGTTGAACGGTAAGTCACCGAGTGAACGCTTCCGAAGTTGAAGGAGGCAAATCCTGGTAGCCCTTGCTGCAATGGGAGACCCTCGATCATGATAGGGGGGAATTCGAACCGCACAGGCCGAGAGAAAGCTTCCGCGGGTGACGTAGTTTCATCCTGAAATCTTGTTTGACCACTGAGTACATCGTCGCCGATAAGTTCTCGTACCTTCGTGGTCCATGAAGTATCAGGGGGCATAAGCTCAATAGGAACAGAAGTGATTAAGGGGCTGCTGTTTTTGTCGGGCTCCAGCCGGGATTTTGTGATGGTAGGGCTCTGGGGAGCGGTCGGATAAAAATCGAGGAAACGAGGGGACTGTTGGGGCGAAGCCAGCGCCGATCCATGATTGTGGAAATTAAAAGGCGAAAGACCGCGAGAGAAACCAGAGGAGTTTGGGGCAGACCCCATGGACTGTATGGTAGCCACTGCGATCTTGAGAGAAGGGGACGAAACCTGTCGACGCAACATGGTGGTACAGAAGAAAGAGGGATGATCGCCTCACTCACACTCACGGGGGGGATGTATCCGAGCCTAAATTACGTAACGCACAGGCCCCTCGACGTTGACTCTGTCAGCACCGCGGGAACCCGTACAGACCACCCCCGTCAGTGGATACGTAAGGTGCGATTGCCCCCCAGCATCTTAGGGGAAAGATGACATCACCTTCCCATGGAGCCGGGGTGTCATCGCAGACGTACTGTACTACTATATGGGCGACCAATGCGTTTGACATCCCACCTCCCACCTTCATCTTTGCTACCACCTCCGAAACGAATCTCAAATGGCACAGAACAACCCGCCCATCGATACGTCTAACCCCCTTGTTAAAGACTATATCACCCTCGTCAGGCATGAGCCCATCCCCATTTACCGTCTCCACTGTCGTTGACCCTTATTTTGTGTAGGTTGCAGGTATTGACACCGTTATCCCTGGCTGCCAACATCGTTACGGTCCTCATTTGTAGCATCGTGGTGAATCCGTCCATTCGTGAGTTCCGTCGTCCTTCGATCTTCAAACTGGATGTTAAGGGCCCCAACAGGTGGGGTCGAAAAACAGTATCCTTCGTCTATTTCCCCACACCCATGGGTTATTGCCATATACGTTCTTCTGCTATACGTGGGACAACTAGGGTACTGTGTTCTCCTTGTCCTCGCGCAGAAACAGGAAACGAAGGTAGCGACCTGGGGAACGATATACCTAACAACATTCTCACCCTTTACACCGTAGGGAATGATCATTAAGGGTGTGGGTTACCCTCTGGTACTCGCAAACTTCGTCATGGCTGTGTGGGCCATCACCTGGGTACGTTCGTCTTACCTTGCAAAGCACCCCAACTAATGCCAACACTCCCACAAGGTCTTTCAATTGTTCCTTGCTTCGACCATCCTTCTTGGAATCCTCGTCGCGCTGCTTATATATCCAAACGTAGCGATCCTTCTCACCTACCCACCGGAGCTCAAGAAAAGGCCAATTGATGTCGTGCTCATTCATGCCCCCCTCCGCTTCTTTTTGGTTCTTCCGTTGGCTGTCATGTTCCCGTACTCACTCTTGTACGTAAAATTCGAACAGCTCAAACGTGGTCTGACGATTTATCCCCAGCGTTACGTTGGGTTTGACCTGGAAGCCCAGCGAACCCGAACATTACACTGACCATCAGTGGATCGGTTTTGCTGTTATGCTCGCCGTAAACCTCGTCGGTTTGATTGTGATTGTGACACGAGTGGACTTTGTCTGGTGTGTTGCTTCGGTATGGACCAACATCGCCATCTGGACCACGAGCCCAAAGCCGCGTCCAATCCTTGTAAGCAAACATCCCACGTCTGACAGGGTTGTTGTGAACCACGCTTCATAGGTCCTTGGGATCCTGTTTATGGTATTGCACCCCATTGCTCTCGCAGGCGTTTTGTTATGGAAACAGCAGATGGGGAAGCGCGAAGGAAGAATCAGGCTTCCTGAAAATGGCAGGCCGTGAAACACGGACCGTTTGTACTCTGGGTGTACCAGTATTTGTCTCGTAATGTCTTCCTATGCGGTGATGTCGCCTCTGTCGTCGGCGTAGTTGTATGTTTTCTAGTGTAGCTTGTTCTTGTCCCATAAGCGGTGTGTTTCGGCGCTTCATCCAATCCGATCACTTTCACCCGCTTCCGGGCCACAACCTCCCCCACCCCGCACGCGAAGAACCGTTTGTCGGTCACCTTCCTAGGGTCAGAAGCATTCTCGCAGGACAATGCCGGACCAAAAGGCCCCGAAGACCATTGAACTTGATCTCCTCAACGAAGTCGTGACGATCGAACTTGACGAGCTCGAGGAAGACGCGACCAATCTCATTCTCGTGCTGAACGAGAGTGAATGCAAGGTTTGGGTATGGACAAAATTGGCCCAGGAGTATTGGCAAAGAGGGTACCACGACGAAGCAGAGAAGATTGCCCTCGCCGCAATCACCAGTGAGTAATGTATTCCATCGTGCATGTGAACCCTCTCCGACCTCTCACCTCTTTGCAGAACTTTCGCCTTCAAACCCCGGTTCATTAGCACCAATACATTCTTTCTTGGCGAATGTGCATATCTCTAGGGCGCGACAGGCACCCAAACTCATCCTGCCTAATCCTCGTACGGGTCTCCTATATCTTGTATCCTCTCTGTGATACCGAAACATAGCCAGGTCAGGACGACGTGACGTCCCAAAAGACGAAGGAGGAGCACTACAAGGATGCGGCGATGTGTATCAATGCCAGTGACAACGCACTCCGACAAAATGAGAACGATGGCGGAGTGCTATTCCTTCTTGCGCGAGGTACTTTGACGTTCCCCCCGAATATTTCCTTTCTTAATTGTGTAGGTATTCACCAGATGGCGACTCGGAGTATGGAGGATGCTCTTCGATGTTTCGATGCTGTCCTGAACACACATCCAACGAACGTTATTGCGCTTCTGGGGAAGGTACGCCACACCCGCGTTCCAACGTCGCGTAAAACCCGGGGGTTCACGTTTACTTGAACAGGCGCGCATTCTTTATGCTCGACGACAATACGCCCAGGCTCTCAAACATTTCCAAGATGTCTTACGGTACAACCCAGAATGTAAACCAGATCCCCGAATTGGTATCGGACTGTGTTTTTGGGCTTTGGATCAGAGAGCCAGAGCAAAGGCTGCGTGGCAACGGAGTTTAGAAATGGTATGAGCCTACCTTTGATTCCCTCGACACGGGCTCACTCTTCGAGCCGGATTAGAACCCCAACAACTCTTCTGCCCAACTTCTGCTCGGTCTAGAGGCAATTAACACCAGTAAGAACGAGAAGCTGCTAGAGGATGAACGGCGATCTGCTTTCGTGAGCGGTACGAAGTTGATTGAACTAGCGTTCAAGGCAAATCAGAAGAACTCTGCCGCTGCGAACGCGTTATGCGAGTTATTCCTCCGCAAAGGGAACCACTCCCGAGTATGCTAATCGCTTCTAACGTCAAACGCGACATTTGATACTGAAAATTTTGGTTAGGCAATGAAACTCGCCGAACGAACGATTCAATTCGCAGACACTCTCACTATCTTGACGGATGGATACATCAAGGCCGGGAGGGTTGGTCACGCCGAAGGGTCCGTCCTCGATGCCACACGGAATTTCACAGAAGCGATGAAGGGGCCAGTTGTGAATGCAATGGCTGCTATCGGCTTAGCCCAGATACAGCTAAAGGCCGGTAAGACTCTTGCTGGTGGGCGACTACTGATTCTGGGCTAAATCATGCCCCTATAGACGAAATCCCTGCCGCTATCCACACGTTAGATTCCCTCCTTCAATCTCCGAGCAGCCAGCAATCGGTTGAGGCCATGGCGATGCTTGCTTCGTTACGAGCGCACCCCCGACCTGGTGTCTCCACATCCGAGTTTGCGAAAGAAAAGGAGCGCGCACGAGAATTATTCGAGAAGGTCATTAAGGAACTTCACTTACCGGAGGACAGCGCCCGTGCTTCTACCTCGACGAACGGGGTAGGCCCTTCGAACAAGTCTGCACGTAATCTTGCCGAAGACGTGGACATGCACGTGGAAATTGCAAAACTCTGGCAGGACGACGACATCGACATCGTGAAACATGCGGTCCAGGAGGCGTTGCGGATATATGAAGTTGCGCACAGGGTCGAGCCTAAATTGATGAACAATCTGGGGGTGCTAGACCACATAGAAGGCAACCTTCAACAGGCACGGGCAGCATATGAGCAAGCACTTACAAGTAGCACTGCTGCCGCTTTGCCCGACAGCGATGCCGTCTCCACGACCATCTTGTATAATCTTGCTAGGGTATACGAGAGTCAAGGAGAACTCGACCGCGCCCAGGAGGCATACGAGAAGCTACTTGCTCACCACCCAGAATACGTCGATGGTAAGCTGGGGCTCGTCGACTCCCTGCGCAGTACTGACTTATCAGCAGCAAAGATTCGTCTGGCCGACCTCTCTGCTGCACTGAACAATGGGAACGAGGCACACGAACTCCTCAAACAAGCCTTGGCTTCCCAGCCGAACAATCTCAATGTCCGAGCGTCCTACACCCGCTTCCTGATCCAGTCGAACCTCCACAAACATGCGAAAGATTTCGTATTTGCCACGCTGAGGGACCACGACAAACACGATGTCTACTCCCTGTGCGCTTCTGGATGGATCATGTATCACCAGGCGCGAGAGAACCGGGATACCAAGCAGACCGAAGAACGGAAACGTGGGTTCCAGAGATCGGCGGAGTTCTACGAAAAGGCTCTACAACTTGACCCACTGTGTGCTGTCGCCGCCCAAGGATTAGCCATTGTCATCGCGGAGGACGCGTTGGGAACAATGGGCGGTGCTCTTTCTCAGACACCTGTTCCCGGAACGGACGAGGTCCCAAAGCGGTACAATAACGCCAGGGATGCTTTAGAGGTGTTCTCGAAGATCAAGGAATCCCTCAACGATGGAAGCGTTTACGTGAACATGGGGCACTGCTACTTCGCGAGGGAGGAATACGACAGAGCCATTGAGAGCGTAAGTACCCCTCGGTTCTATCGCCGGACTATTTCCTGAAACTGTTTCACTATCCAGTACGAGACCGCTTCGAGTCGGTTCTTTAATGGCCAGAATGGGTCACTTCTGATGTGTCTGTGTCGGTCACATTACGCCAAAGCCACCAAGGACCAATCGTACACCGAGATGAATTTAGCCCTCGCGTGCGCGCAGAAGGTATGACCGTGTTCATTAGATAAGATGGTTCGTTTGATTGACTGACGACGACGGTTAGGCACTGCATATATCTCCGCATGACAAGGCCGTCCTGTACAACATCGCGATGATGATGCAGAAAACGGCGGAAATGATGTTTTCGATTCCCCTCGCGAAACGACAGATCGCGGACTTAGAGAACGCCATCGAACAGGGCGCCAAGGCTCAGAGGTTCGTGTTCGCCTTTGATTCCCACGCTTGTCAGAAATTGACAATTAGGCAAAAGGCTGTTCACTTCTTTGGCTGCCGATGAGTCTCCTTCCCTTCCATATGACAAGAATATCGCAGATCAAAGGCGAAAGTATGGCGATAACATGATGAAAAAGGCAGAGGAGCACCTGCAGACGCAGCGGCAGTACGATGGAGAGAAAGCGGAGAAGATGGCTTACGCGAAGAAACTACGGCAGGAGGAAAAGGACAAGCAAGATGCTATAGAGGTTTGTGTTCCTCCGCTCTACTCTGTGGATTGGTAATTGATCACATCCGTTCTCAGAGGGAAGAAGCAAAAAAGCGACGAGAGGGGGCAGAGGCGCTCGCCGCGGAACGTAGGAAGGCTCGAGAGACGGCTCTGGAATGGACCAAGGATATCAAGGTGGACAGTGACGAGGAGAAAGAGAAGAAGCCGAAGAAACAACGACGGGTCAAGACGGAGGTCGGCAGTGGAAACGAGGGGGAGGCTGAGCCTCCGAAGAAGAAGAGGAGAGGCAAGCTAAAGAGGTTGGGTGGTGATTCGGGAAGCGAGAGGGAGGGTCTCTTCACCGATGAAGAGGGAGGAGGCGACTCGAAGCCCACTAAGAAGGTTTGCCATTACCTACAACTTTCGCGTGCCGTGCTGACCGTCTGCATTTCCAGCGGTCGTCGAAGAAGCGCGTGATACGTGACGACGATGACGGAGAGCAAGTCTCTGCGCCAGCCCGAAAGAAACAATAGTGAGCCCGCTCCTTCATTGCTCTTTGCCTCTTTACTGACGTTCATGCGTTTCACAGCAAAAGTAAAGAACTCATCTCGGATTCAGACGAAGAGATGGAGTGATCATAATGTTTTGTTAACCGTCCATAACACATCCACGTTGCATAGATACACTTTCCAATGCTTTTAAGGTTTTCATAGCATTCACAATCAGCCGTGCCTTCCATTGCGTCCGGTGCAGCGCATCAGCAAAACGTCTCATTCCCGACGTACTATCACCCGACCGCTTGATTCGGTTCTCGGGACTGACGCTGGCGGCCAGTCAGGGTCAAGAAAGCCCCCTGGCATGAAGAGGTTTTCTGATGCTCTCACGGAGTTCCGCTCTTTATTAGGCTTACCGGTGAAGAGTCCCGGTCCACATTCGAGAATGTTCATGTGGAGGGAGAAAAGGTTTAAGAGAGCCCCCCATAGATCAATTCACTCGTGATAGGGGATGTTCTGAACGATTGGACCCGGAAGCACGCTCGTTCCGAGACCCGGGGGACGAGTAGGTGTCGCCCCTCCAGCGGTGATGTCGGGTGAAGATATTTGCGATGGCGGCTGTCGAATATCATATATATCATATATCACGAGCTGACTGAGGGTCCGGTTTGGCTTTGATATGACCGACTTCGAAGGTCGGGCCCGACCATCCACATCTCTGCGCGTAGCTGCGGAAGATCCAGACACGATGATCATAGTGGGAGTAACCGTTGTTTCCCTTTGAAATACCTCAACGTCAACGTCAACGTTCGTTCGACCCCGACGCGTGAACGTTGAACCTAGGCCGAATTCCTCGCCTTGATTAGTACGAGATTGAACGAGATTGTTCGTCTAATCCGGGAAAATGGTGTCCTTCGGTCTCGACCGTCTGAAAGTCATCGGGGAAAAGCTCTTCCACGATT
>Ga0307515_10006925_pt1 | contig 22529 bp, 4 predicted proteins | sample 17_EM_MG_FD_194513 | JGI IMG/M metagenome (GOLD analysis project Ga0307515, IMG submission 194513) | Populus trichocarpa ectomycorrhiza microbial communities from riparian zone in the Pacific Northwest, United States - 17_EM | ecosystem: Host-associated > Plants > Roots > Unclassified | place...
TAAAGATTTACGCATTACCTATCCTATCTTAAATTTCGCTAATTAAGGGTAAAGGATACCTATCCTTTTTAGTAATGCTATTTAACTATCTATAGTTAATATATAGCCTTAGTTTACTATTTTTCTTTAGTACAAACAGTACTAGATAACCCGCTAATAACTATAATAGTCTAATATATCCCTTTCGTAAGTTTTCCTAAATAAACTCTTTTAGCGCTCTACCTTCTTCTTTAGTAAGCTTATAGATTAGAAAGAACCTTAAACTTATTCCTAGTTCTAATTCTATCTTATAATCCCATACTATATACTTTAACAGCTTCTTACTTTCTAGTAACTATAATTTCTTACTATACCTATAGTATCTCTTTAGTACATAATCTAACCCTTTATTAGTTTCTTTATATATTGCCCCTACTTAGTACCATACTAACTTAGTTTATTATTATATCTTACGGCGTTAAGTATCTCTAATATTGACCTAACCTATAACCCAATCAATCTTTAAATTGTATTTCTATAACTAAGGCATTCCTAACACTGCCTTATTATTCCCTAATAGTAATATATTAAAAGACATCTTAATTTATCTTCCTTTAATAGTTAACTAAATAGGTCCTATTTTGAGATTAATAATACTTCCTCTATAGGCTATCAGATCTCCTAAAATTATCACTAATAAGTAAGGGTGCTCCTTTTTCCTGTATAGTAATCCTATTTTTTTAACTGCTACTAGTAAGATGTAATTCCTTATTACTCTACTATCTATTAATGCCTTAAACTGCTAATCTTGCCACTTAACTTATAAATTTAAGTGTTAACCTTAAATTCCTTTAAGGGTCTAAGGCTCTACTACTAGTTCCCTCTAGTCCTATAGGCCTCTACTTTTCCCAACTATTAGCTACTTAATCCTATTTATACTTAGTCTAACTTAGGCTAATACTTAGTTTGTTTTTTATCTTTAATATACTATAAACAGGTATTCTCTAAATATTCCTACTACTATCGTCTATCTAGGCATTCTTCCGTAAGGAAACTTCCTAGTTAAAGTATTAAGTCCCCTTATTCTTAAACTTCTACTAGGTGCCAACTATGCATATACTTAATATTTTAATATTTCGCCTTATCTATCATCCAATACATCCTTATTAGATACTTCCAATTTTTATCCTTAGGTGCTCTATATATATTATATATATTATCTACATATACGATCCATAATAATATATAATATACTTAATATCTTAAGTTAACTCTTAGCTTGTCTTTATCCTTAAGTTTAAACCTTTCTTATATTAATCTAAGCGTTGCGACTTTATTCACAGGTACTAAGATTTATCTCTTACTTCTCTAGTCCTCTAATTACTCCTCTAAATCCTTTAATATTATAATTAAGGCTCCTTTAATGTAAGTTATAGCCTTTTCTATAATTAGGTGGTCTTAGATAACTTTTTTATCCAACTATATATAGAAATCTTCCCACTTATCGTTATATCTTTGCCTATACCACTTTTAATATAGCCCTTTAAGTATATATAATATATCCGTAAGGAAATATCTCTTTATTACTATATCATAATAGCCTTTTATATGTCGTTCCTTAAACATAGTTAAAATCCCTAAATCCTTTTCCTCTTCTAGTTCAGTAAGCCACTTAGCTCTTAGTGTACCTATCTTAGGTCTATTAGTACTTCTTTATACTAGTACTCTATCCCTTATACGTCCCAATATACTAGATCTCTTATCTAGTTTCTACTCTTACTATACAGCAATTCTTACCCTAAATTCTGCTATAGTCTCTTTTCTTTTACGTCTTATAAATAGATCCTTAAAGTCATCTTACTTCTTAATCTTAGTATTAACTTTTTAATCTTTAGGCTAAATACTACATTCCCCTAGTAAGTCTTCTAGGTCTATATATCTATCTCCTAATCTAACTACTGTTTATATTATAGATTCTCTAATTTATAAAGAAACTCCTTGCCTCTTATTTATAGGTATTCTTATTTATATCCTAAATTCTTAGTCCCTTAGATTCTTTAATCCTAAGCTTTCTAACTTAAGTTTAGCTCCCGCCTTAGTCCAACTAGGCATCTATAATATTCTCATCTTATATTAAAAGTCTTAAATCTCACTTATCTCGTCTTAAGAATCTTATACCGTTAGGAACTCTTATCCCAAGCTTATTTATATATCTTTAAACTAAGCTACTGCCCTACTCTATCGGTTTTTATCCATTATAGGTCCTTAGATGTGCCTTATCTTATCTTAAGAATCTTAAGCCTTTAGCCTTTTGCCTTTATTAAGTAATAAGCTAGCACTAGCAGTCATCTGCTTACTTAATCCCTTTTAGATATTACTCCTTTTGTCTTATAAAGCAATAGATGCTATATCTAACGGTATTATAATACCCGTTACTAAACCTTACTCTATAGCGGTCTTAGTCTCTACTTCTATTATAACTTCTTTAAGGTTCGCATACTCCTAGTAAGCTGCTTTTATTACCTTATTATCTACAAATATTTCGCCTATATTAAACTCGTTATCTTCAATATCCGGTTTATATAATAGTTTATTAGTTCCTCTATACTCTATAGATTTTAGCTCCTATAGCTAATAGCTTACGCTATACTTAGCGTCTTTATAAATTCGGTATGCGTTATTATAACAGAACGCGAAACTTTTAATTAAACATTCTTTTATTCCTTATAGTATACTATTATCCCTCTATATATATATATCTTCTACTAATCTAGTTCCCTTTATTATATAGTAACTCTAACTATCTTTACAATCCCTTGCGAAATAACCTTATTTCCTGTAATTTATATAAGCTCTATTTCTAAACTACTAACTTTACTATAGAGTCCGCCTAAACGTCTTCTGCTGCTAAGATCCCTAGTTTAGCCTTTACTCCTTAGTCTTATAATTACTAGATCCTTAACCTTTAAGTTTCTATAATTTCTTACTCCATTTCTTATAGGCTTCTTTAGTACTACTTAGGTCTATTAGCTCCGTGCCATACTATATTTTCTAACTTAGCTTTAGTTATTATGTGCTTTACGTCTTATATAACTATAGAACTCTATCCTAACCTCTCTTAGCCTATTCCCTTTAGTAGATCCTATTATTAATCTTTATCGCTTAATCTATTAATTCCCTTAGAGTATCTATATCTTCTATTAGAATAATTATATCCTAGACTTTAGCCTTAAGTCCCTATTTATACTATACCATAAGCGCCTTATTATTCCACTTAACTTATATAGCTAACGTTTAGAACTGTATTATATACTTAATTACTAAGGTTTATTATATAATATCTTAGAGTTTTCTTTCTACTGTAGTTACTACCTCTAGATCTCCAAACATTTATATAAGTCACTCTATAAATCCCTCCTAACTTAAGAATATAAACCACACCTCTTAATTAGTGGTTATTATTCCATTTGCCTATATTTCTATAAGATAGGGCTTAAACTATTTAAGTGCCCTTCCTAATAGGAATAGTCCTGCATAGGCTATTCAATCTATAAGTATTAGCAATTTTACTCCTTCTTACGTAACCTTAAAGTGCATTTACGTAAGAAACCCTTTAAGCTTTAATATCTCTTCTAAGAATCTCTCAATTAAAGGTAACTTAATCTTTACTACCCCTATCCCATTAATCCTTTATTTAAGCGTCGCATTATTCTCTATTAACTAGTTAACTATCTCTTATAGCTATCTAACTATTATAGGTTATTATAAATCAGTATCTACTATACTGGTGTTACCTCCTAACCTTAAAGTAGTCGCTACCGTTAATGGCGTTGTAGTAGCTGCTTTTAGTGGTATATTATTCGACTTTCTATATTTAATACTGTAACTAGGTAGTAATTATATAACGGAACCTTATAGTAAGTACTACAATAGGCTCGTTAATAGGCTAGGTGTATAGGTAATGCAAATTAAAGTTAACAACGTAATAATAACTAGTAAAGTGGTTGCCTAATAGATTAACTTTAATTATATTCTAAGAATTACTACAAGGAAGGAACTATCTAGGTAGGGACTAAGGGTCCTTAAATACACAACCGTACTCCTATAAAATCCTTCTTATATATAATATACGTATTATATATAAGGTATATAAGTTCCTCTTGTTCCTCTTGTTTAATACGTAGCACATTATATAACCTCGGCTACCATTCCTTATTACATGGTTCTACCGGTTCTATCCTAAACCGTGCCCGTATTAACTAACTAGCTTCTTCTAACTCCTCTCTAAGTAGTCGTAACATCGTACTTAAAGCGTCCGTAACACCTTTGGCTTTTTACCTTTATTAAGTAGTAAATTAGCACTAGCAGTTATCTACTTACTTAATCTCTATAAGATACTCTTCTTTTCGTCTTATAAAGCAATAGATGCCGTATCCAACGGTGTTATAATGCCCGTTACTAAACCTTACTCTATAGCGGTCTCAGTCTCTACTTCTATAATTGCGTTATTAAGGTTTAGGTACCCCTAGTTAGTCCCTTTATTTACCTCATCGCTATTAATTAATAAATACTCCGATTCCATTATCATTATTGCTAATTATTGTCCGTATATTACTATAATATCCTAATCTAGCTTATAGAGTCGATCTTATTCTTTATCTAACTCTCTAGTTCCTTTAAGTCCGCTTAACTCTAGCTCTTATAGCTAATAGCTTACACTATACTTAGCGTCTTTATAAATTTAGCATGCATTATTATAATAAAATGTAAAACTATTAATTAAATATTCTTTTATTCCTTGTAGTACACTATCGTCCCTTTATACGTGTGTGTCTTTTACTAGTTAGATTCCCTTTATTATATAGTAGGTCTAACCCTCTTTATAATCCCTTATAAAATAACCTTATTTCCCGCAATTTATATAAGCTCCATCTTTAAACTACTAACTTTGCTATAGAGTCCGCCTAAACGTCTTCTGCTGCTAAAATCCCTAGTTTAGCCTTTACTCCTTAGTCCTATAATCACTAGATCTTTAACCTCTAGGTTTTTATAGTTTCTTACTCCATCTCTTATAGGTTTCTTTAGTATTACTTAGGTCTATTAGCTCTACGCCATACCATAGTTTCTAACTTAGCTTTAGTCATTATATGCTCTACGTCTTATATAACTATAGAACTCTATCCTAACCTCTCTTAGTCTATTCTCTTTAGTAGATCTAATTATTAATCTTAATCGCTTAATCTATTAAATCCCTTAAAGTGTTTGCATTTTCTATTAAAATAATTACGTCCTAGACTTTAGCCTTAAGTCCCTATTTATACTGTGCTATAAACGCCTTATTATTCTACTTAACTTATATAGCTAGTATTTAGAACTATATTATATACTTAATTACTAAGGTTTGTTATATAATATCTTAAAGTTTTTTTCCGCTATGGTTACTACCTCTAGATCTCTAAACATTTATATAAGTTACTCTATAAATCCTTTCTAACTTAAGAATATAAACCGCACCTCTTAATTAGTGGTTATTATTCCATTTACCTATATTTCTATAAGGTAAAGCTTAAACTACTTAAGTGCTCTTCCTAATAGGAATAACCCTGCATATGCTATTCAATCCATAAGTATTAGTAGTTTCGCTCCTTCTTATATGACCTTAAAGTGCATCTATATAAGGAACCCTTTAAGCTTTAATCTCTCTCCTAAGAATCTCTCGATTAAAGGTAACTTAATCTTTACTGCCCCTATCCCGTTAATCCTTTATTTAAGTGTCGCATTATTCTTTATTAACTAGTTAACTATCTCTTATAGTTATCTAACCATTACAGGTTGTTATAAGTTAGTATCTGCTATACTAGTGTCACCTCTTAACCTTAAAGTAGTTGCCGCCGTTAATAGCGTTATAGTGGCTGCTTTTAGTGGCATATTATTTAACTTATTAAAACCGTAACTAGGTAGTAATTATATAACGGAACCTTATAGTAAGTACTACGGTAGGTCCTATTAATGGGCTAGGTGTGTAGGTATTATAAGTAAGTTAATAACGTAATAACAACTGGTGGAGTAGTTGCTTAATAGATTAACTCTAATTATATTCTAAGAATTACTACAAGGAAGGAACTATCTAGGTAGGGACTATAGTCCTTTAAATACACATCCTAACTCCTAAGAAATCCTTCTTATATGTAATGCATATATTATATATAAGGTACGTAAGTTCCTTTCGTTCCTTTCGTTTAATACGTAACATATTATATAACTCACTTACTACTCTTTATTACATAGTTCTACCGGTTCTATCCTAGACCGTGCCTGTATTAACTAACTAGCTTCTTCCGACTTTTCTCTAAGTAGTTGTAATATCGTACTTAAAGCGTCCGTAACAGCCGTAATATTACCCCCCCTTAGGCTTTATGTATCCATATTATACCTATAGGGTATTCTTATCCTTATACATTAGGATTTTTTTAGGCGTATTATTGTAGTTTGCGGCAATTTACCGCAAACTGTATAATCGCGGCAGCGGTATATAGTGGTTATTAGTTTACGCAAACCGCATATTCTGTAATAAGTTTATAGCATTTATAGGTAAACTGCAATAAAACGCCTAAGCACTAATCTAATACTATATATCCCCTACTCTATAAATAAAAAGCATACCATTAGTATAATATATATAAATTGTACCAATTATAAAAATTATAAAAATTATACGGTATTTACATCGTGTAATAACTAGATTACTATATATATAATTTTCTAAGTTTTAATATACTGCTATAGATTGCTATAGATTGCTATAGATTACTATAATATACCTTTAAACATATATTTATATTATAACCACTCTATAAAATAGCTACTCCTTTAAACCTATTATAGACCATAAAGTATTTGCCTTGCCTTACCCCTTTATTACTCTTATTCTAAAGATATCTAGATCCTTATTATTAAATAGTACTAATTTAATCCCTTTTCCAATAGTATACTAAAGACGTATATTAGGTTTAGCCCTAAGCGTCTTTTTAAATAGCTTAACCACAACCATTAACTGTTTATAATTCTAGAGATATAGTATATTAATAGTACATTTCCAATTCCGTAATTTTATACCTTTAAAGACTAGCTTATAGGTATTGTTTTTAAAATTATTACTAACGCCACTATCCTTATCTATATCTTCTCCACTATTTACGCTAGTATTATTATCTACGTCCACTCTATTATATTTATTGCCCCCCTTACTTATACTATTCTAATTATTTCTATTACTACCTAGAGCTATATCTATTCTATTATCCGCATCGCTATCTTTACCTATATTAACTCCACTATATCCATTATAGCACTTATTTATATTAGTCCCGCTATCTATACTACTATTAGGGTCGCTAACATTATTAGGCCTACCTATTTCGGGATACCCCCGTAATACCTTATACACGTCCACCTATTTCCACTAACTTAGCAACTAGAGACCGACTACAAGATAGCAATCTAATAGCAATCTGCGGCAATCTAACGGCAACTTACTATATTCTACTATATTCCACTAAGTTCCACTAAGTTCTACTAAATCCTATTAAGTTTTGCTAGGACCACTACCTAAATCCTATTCTGCTCTATGCACGTATTAACTAAGCAACTAAGTCCACAATATATACCCTTTCTTCCCATTTTTCTACCTTCTTTTCTTACGCAATGTCTTAACCTCCTTATATAGTTTATATATATAGCTTAATAACATCTACCTTGTTATATATTATCGTCGCTTATACTTACTCCGTAATACTACGTTATATTAACTACCTATACTACTATTAATATGCAGAACGAACCCGAAACTCCTATAACGGCCGCTAGCATTATATCCGTACTCTAAGAACAATTAGTAAGGATATAGAAGTCTTTTATAGACGCCCTTATATAAAACTAAGCCGTTTTAAATTAATAATAAGCCGAATAAGAAGCATGATACTAGCAATTAATTAAGGACCTTTAAGAAGAAATCCGCACCCTTAAGATACTTACGCTAGGACCTTAAGACCGAACGCCTTCTTTAGAGATAAATACGCGGAACGCAAGCCCTAAACCTATAGTAGTCTTTTACCCTAAGCTAACTACTATACTGTAGCGATCTAAATAACTACTAAATCCCTTAGTATTTACTAGTAAATAATAAGAGCTCTAATTATTTCTAAGCTAGCTTAAAAATAAGCTAACTAGTAACGCTAACTGCTACTTAACTAAAGCTAACCGACTTTATTACGCCCTAAGTTAACTAGAAGAAAAGGTAGCTAACCTTATTAAACCTCTTTAACCAAACTTAGTATAAAGCCTAGTTGTACTTCTTAAAGCTATATACGGTAACCTAAACCGCTAAGCTACTGCTTAGAGGAAAATAAACCATATAGCTTAAGGAATAAAAGGTTTCCTAGTATACTTCTTTAATTTTAACTATTACGTAAAGGAAACTGGCTAGAACGGCTCTGTACTAGTTAATAGCCTTATTAAATCCTTAAGCCCTAAACTAAAAACCTTCCTAATAGGCGTAGACCTACTAGGAGCCCTTAATGCCTGCATAAATGTTATTAATAAACGGTATAATAATATACTACGCCTAATACCGAAATACGCTCCTTAATATAATACAATAGCCCTGCGAACGTCTATTAAGTTATTTTAGTTTAAGCACCCTAACGTTATAGATATTGATACTAGGACCCTAGGATACGCCCTACTAGGGTCCTTTAAATAAGAACGACGTATTAAGCTAGGCCTCTGCTTTAAATATAGAAGTAACTTCTACCTCTTTAACTACTACTCCGTTTTTATGCCTAAACACAATTTATAAATAGCTAACACTAGTAACCGTTTACCGTATTAATCTTCTAGTTACCACCCCTAATCTTTACCTAGTTTTAGCCCTATATTTAGTAAGCACTACTTATAAGGGCAAAGCTATAACCGATGTTCTATAGGAACCCCTTTCCGCTCGCCATTAAAAGGCACGTTTTAGAGTTAAGTTACTCTCTAGGACGGCTCTACCTTAGGATCTTATTAAATACTTTAGATGTTATAAACTCTAACTCTTAGGATTATAGCATAACTATTAACTATTATCTTTAGTAGAATAATTAATGGGCTAATACTTAAGTTCTAATTAATATAAGAGCTAGTGGTATAGGATTTATTAATAAGATCTTTATATAAGACAATGGTTTTACTCTAGCCCCCCTTAACCGGCATATTAACGTATTTAAATTTAATAGTAAACGTACAGTCTTAGGCTAAATTACCTACGTAGTATACCTAAGACTCTAATACCTAAACCACGAAGAACTAATTAAGCTCTTTATTACTACCTTAAGTCACCTAGTAATCCTTAAATAACCCTAGATAAAGCTATATAAGGTAATTATTAATTAGAACAACCTTAAGCTTCTATTTACCGCCTCCTGTTATAAGTAAAAGTGCTTTATAACGCACTGTTCTGACCCTAAACTAAAATCTAAAAAATCTACTAAAATCTATTAGCCTAAGATTTCCACTAATATCTACCCTATGCCTAAGAAATTTACCAGATTCTACTAACCTAGGAATTCTACCGAACCCCATAAATAGACACTAAGTACTACACCGCCCCGAACTAAGTAGAAGCTTAAGCTTAGTATATAAAACTACTAGAAGAACTAGTACTCTATAATAATAAAAATACTTAAAGAACCTAAACCCAAATCTAATACTAACTCTATACCTAATACTAAACCTAAAATTAAGTAAGGAACTATATAAGAAACTACGGATAACTAGAGCCCGCTTAACACCCTAGATATCTATATAATTGGAGCTACCCCGCTAGCGTGACTTGCTAAGAAACCTAAATATATAATCTTTACTGTTACTATAGCTGATATTAAAAAGGCCTTAGCACCGAAGAAGTATACTAACCTCGCTATAAAAGTACCAGTAGAGTACTATAACCGCCTAGAAGTATTTTTATAGAAGGAAGCCGATAAGCTACTAGAATACCAATTGTATAACTATAAGATTGTACTTAAAGAAGGAAAGCAGCCTAGATTTAGACCCCTATACGGGATATCCTAAAATAAACTCTAAGTATTATAAAAGTATTTAAACAAGAACCTAAGCAAAGGATTTATTAGAGTAAGCTCTTTACCTATAGCCGTACTAGTAATCTTTATTAAGAAACTAGGCGGCGGGCTATACTTTTACGTAGACTACTAAGCTCTTAACGCCGTTACCATTAAAAACTAATATTCGATCCCGCTAATATGGGAAACATTAAACCGACTAAGTAAGGCTTGCTTTTATACAAAGCTTAATATTATTTCTACGTTTAACCGCCTCCGTATTATAAAGGAGATAAATAGCTTACTGCATTTTGCACCTAATATAGATTATTTAAGTACCTAGTAATACCCTTTAGCCTTATAAACGCTCTAAGCTCGTTTTAATATTACGTAGATAACACCCTGCATCCTTACCTAGATATCTTCTATACTGCTTATATTAACGACATCCTAATATATAGTAATAATCTAACCAAACACCGGAAATACGTTAATTTTATCTTATAAGCCCTATAAGGAGCTAGTTTATAATTAGATATAGATAAATATAAAATTTATAAAACGGAAGTCCTATACCTTAGGCTTCTTATTTTTATAAACAGTATATAAATAGACTTAACAAAAGTTAAAGTAATTATAAACTAGTAAGAACCCGAGAATGTTAAGGATATAAGAGCCTTTATAGAATTTGCCAATTTCTACTAATGGTTTATTAATAACTTCTCCGCCTTAGTTTTACCCCTTATAGCTTTAACCTAAAAGGATAAAGCCTTTATCTTTAATAAGGAATATAAGAAGGCCTTTACTTATCTAAAAGTTATATTTACTACCACGCCTATACTTTAATACTTTAACCTAAACCAAATAAGTGTTATAGAAGCTGATTTATTTAATTATATTACTAGAGGTATTCTATCTTAGTATAATAAGGATAGAGTATTATACCCTATAGTATACTACTTAAAATAATTAAGCCTAGCTAAATATAACTATAAGATCTACAATAAAGAGTTACTGGCTATTATTAGATGTTTTAAATAATGGTAACCTAAACTAGAAGGCGCTAGATTTCTAATTAAGGTCTTTAATAACTATAAGAATCTATAGTACTTTACGACCACAAAATAGCTAAGCCATTATTAGGCCCGCTGGTTAGAATATTTATCCTATTTCTAATTCTTAATTATATACTACCTAGGTATTTAAGGTTAAAAGCCTAATGCTCTAACCTAATATTCGTAAAACGCGCTAGCACTAGAAGAAGCGCGCTCTTACTAAAACTAGACCCTACTTTGTCCTAAACTGTTTAACCCTTTTACTAAAGACCTTACAGTATACGTCCTTAGAATAACTAATTAATTAATTAAACAGATTATAATTAATAAATATCCAAATAACGAGTTTATCTAAGAGACGCTTAAGCTAATTTATAACGGCATTAGACACTCTAAGAAGATCTCTTTAAGTAAATATAAAGCTTATAGAAACCGCTTATATTACTAAAACCGTCTAGTTATCCCTAATTACAATAAACTTAAGCTTAAGCTCTTTAAACACGTATATAACTTACTAGTAGCCAGTTACCTAGGCTAAGGAAAAACCCTAGAACTGCTTTAATAAGAATACTATTAGCCGAATATATATAATATAATATAAAGGTATATCTCTAGCTGCTATATCTGCTAATAAGCTAAAGCTTTATATAAGACATATAACGGCCTTCTAAAGCCACTACCTGTTCCGGACTAAAGATAGAAGGATATCTTAATTAACTTTGTTATTAACCTCCTTATAAGTAAAGGCTGTATAAATATTATAGTAGTTATAGACTAACTATCTAAGATAAGACACTTAATTGCCTGCCCTAATATGTTAATACCTACCGTTGCCTAACTGTTTTTGGATTATATATAGAAACTCTATAAACTCCCTAAAACGATTATTTCCAATAAAAGTAGCTAGCTTATCTCTGTATTTTAGAAAAAACTAACTACCTAACTCCGTATTAAAGTACTATTATTTATAGTATACTACCTAGAAATGGATGGCTAAACGGAATATGTAAATGCTATAATAGAATAGTATATTTAGATATATACGTCGTACTTATAAAATAACTAGATTAACTGGCTTATATTTACTAAGTTTATTATAAATAATTCCGCCTTAGAAACTATAAAGGTCTCCCTATTCCTAGCTAACTATAGCCAGTATCTACAAATGGGTTTTAAACCCTTTAGTAATGTTTCTCGCCCTGCTTATTACGCCTTATAAATTATAGAAGTAAATAAATTTGTAGAGAAGATAGGGGAACTATAACAGCTCCTTACTAACGAAATAATATAGGCTTAATCTATTTATAAAGCTATAGCAAATAAGAAATAAACCCTAGCACTGGCCTATTAAATTAGTAACTTCGTCTAGCTAGATATAAGAAATATAAATATAAAACAACCCACTAAAAAGCTTAATTGGAAGAACGCTGGCCTTTATAAGGTTGAGAAGGTTATCTCCTTCTACGCCTACTAACTAAAGCTCCCTAGTACGGTTAAAATCTACCCCATATTTAACACGTCAGTCCTTTACCCTACTACTCTTATATTAGACGCCCTGCCTAAATAGATATAAGACCCTCCCCTACTAGTTAAAGTAGATAGTAAGAACGAGTACTTTATTAAAAAAATTAATAATATTAAGTATAATAAACGGAAACGCTAATATATGTATTTTACGAAATAGAGAGGCTTTACTAAGCCCTTATAGGAACCCGTTAACTCTATAGGACTTATATAAGCTATAGAAGGCTTTTACAAACTCTACCTAGAACTACTATAGCCCTATCTCGCAAAAGCTTAAGTTTAAAGGGGGGGTACTATTATGGGACACCCTTATAACACCTTATGCACGTCTATCTATTTCTACTAACTTAGCAACTAGAGACTAACTATAAGACGGTAATCTAATAGTAATCTGCGGCAATTTAACATCAACTTACTATATTCTACTATATTCCACTAAGTTCTACTAAGTTCCACTAAATCCTATTAAGTTCTACTAGGACTACTACCTAAATCCTATTTTACTCTATATATATATTAACTAAGTAACTAAGTCCACAATATATACCCTTTCTTTCTATTTTCTTACCTTCTTTTCTTATATAACGTCTTAACCTCCTTATATAGTTTATATATATAGCTTAATAATATCTACCTTGTTATATATTATCGCCGCTTATACTTACTCTGTAACACTACTGCCTTAATAATTAGTACTATGGTTAGTCTAACTAGACGACATATTATGGGGTATATTAGGCTTAGTAATAGTGCTAAAAGGGTAAAAGGTATCTAGGTTTAAGGAAAGGGACGCGTTAAGTACCTAAATATAAGCATTAGTCTAGAACTATTATTATAAGTAGTTATATACTAATAGAAGTATATTAAAGCGCTACTTATTAAATCCTACGTTATAGTTAGAGTCTAGGTTAGAAAGATTATTAAGACTATATTTAAATGGATTTGGAATTGCTTATATAGTAGGGTTATTACTATATATAGTTACTTAAAGTCTTTTTAAGACGCCCTATTATAAAAGCCCTAAAATCCGGTTCTGGCGCTTTGTTAACTAATCTACCTATATAGCCTTTATCCATTCCTAGGCGGCTAATATTAGAGTTAGTTACGGCATAGCCTAGGTAGTTAAAATAAGAGTAGAGAAAGAATAAATTACTATAAAGATTAGCACCTACTTTAAATTTATATTAAGTAAAGCTATTACTTTTCTATTTATTAATAGCGTGGCGGATTATTATATAAATTAGTATAACTACCCTAGGGTTAATTAGGCGTAGAAAGTGCTGCATATCTATACTAAACCCAAATTACTACTTTTCTTTAAAGAATAACTTAAAGAGACCTATTATAATAACCAGTGCTATAAAGCGGGATTACTCGCCCTGTAAATAGTTAGGAGGGTACTAAGGTAGTATAGCTATACGTACTATCTTAGAGTATTAAAAGTTATCTATATAGAGTAGCCCCCCCACCCTAGCAATTGTTTCCTGCTTAAAGAGCTTTTTAAATAAGTACTTAGCCTTTACGCAATATTAGACTTGTTTTGATAGTTTATACTAAAATACGCTTAGGGTATTATATATCTATTTTATATTAGTATATATAGAAGTAATAAAAGGTAGCTTACTATATAATATATTAATGGCGACAGTTTATATATAGCCTCGCTAGGACTATCGCCTTTAAAAACCATATTATACTCTACTGCTTTATCCTATACTAAGTCTATTATCTTTTCTAGAGTTATTATACTCCCTTCTAGCTATAGTATAAGAGGAATACCTTTAGGAGCATTGCCTAATATTATAAATATTAAAAAACAGCGCATGGTAGTTTTTAATACCAGTTTATCTATATGTTTTAGTTTTAGTTTACTGCTATAACCTAATCCTTACTATCTTCTAACTATATCTATACTATATTAAGCCTTCTATAGTTTATTACTACGTATAAACGCCGCGTAAACTAGCTTAGCTATAGTGTTATCTTTAGCACTAGAGATAAGCTCTTTAGTAAAGGGACGGTAGCGTTAGAGCCGCTTATTAGGGCAATTTAGGACTTATAACCGCTACTAAAGCATTAGCGGGTGCAAAGGAATATAGTTTATATAATAGATACTATAGTTAAATTCTATATATATAAATCTAGAGATTCTTTATCTGAACTCTACTAGAGTTATTAGCGGTGCGCTCTACCCTAAGGCACTAGGTATCTATCTTCTTTAGAACCGCTGTTTATATCTAATTAACGTTTTAGAATACTATTCCTAGATACTCCGTCGCCATATATAGCTATCTACTATAGTTAGCTGTATACTATTAAGCATATACTATTTATAGTACTTTAGCCTAACTGCCGTTCGCGTATATATTCCTAGATTCTTCTTATACTAGTAGTGTGGTGGTGTAGATTGGACGTCGCCTACTATCTTGGCATTTTCCTATATTTATAGAGCCTTCGGCTTCCTTCCTTCTTCCCTCTATAATATAGATATCACGAACCTACTAGTTACCGGAAATACACTCTTTTCTTTCTTTCTTACTGACTGTTCCACTGACTAATTACGACTAACCGACCGACCGACTGACCGACCGACAGATAGACAGACAGCACTGTGACTTTCCTATCTTAGAGAGGTCGTACCCTCCCACATATTTTATGGCATTCCACGTGAGGACGACGGCAAGCTCTTTAGATTAGAAGTCTAGTGCTATATACACAGGAGACACGCAGGGACATACTATAACTATGGGGGAACGACTAGCTGTAGAAGAACCGCCAGCTAGACAGACAAGATAGCAGAACCAGCAGAACTAGAAGAACTAGAGAACTAGGCAGTATTAGACAGTAAGGGGAACTAGGTAGTACCGGAAAAAGACAGGACAGCCAGACTTAACGTATAGGCTAAAGAGTGGCAACAAGAAGCAAAAGACTATGGGTCTATTAACCTAAATCGGATTTCTTTGCCACCTTAACTTAGTTACCAACTCAGTCATCTACGTAGTCATAGGAAGAGTAGGGTCTCGAACAGTTACGTATATAGACGTTAAGCGAGCTGGCGAGCTAATTAGACAACTTTAACCGGCGGTTAGAATTACCGAGATCTGCTACTGAGCATGGCTAGACCTTTATTAAAGACGCAGAGACGGGTGGCTAAAGGCCAATTATTTAGATGGAAACGAGATCTAAGGCATCTGGCGGCAGGGGAGGTTGGTACTGCCCTTTAGGAATAAAGGACACAATACCGAGCAAGGTCGTAAGTATATAAGATCGGATCTGTCCTTAAAAGCTTCCTATTCTGGCTTAGCTTTATCCTCTTTTAAGTTATACGGATTATATTAGCAGCAGCTCTAGAGGCGTTCTGTAAAGAAGTAGATGTAAGTAGAAGCAAGAGGCTTAGTAGCACCCTACCGCGCGGAACGACGGCAGGCCAAAATAGATGGACGTACCGAGACCCGGCAGTAGTAGTAGATGGAGACTGCGTGCACTATTAGGGAGACCCCCCCTCAGGCATTAAGAAGTAAGTGCTCTCCGTTAGGGACATAGCTATATAAGTAGACCAGCCGAAGTATACATCTGTTAAAGTACCACTAGGACAGCTATTTGGGACACCCTCTGTTAAGACCACGGCCATACAAGCAGACCTACCGCAGCGTTCACCCGTGACACCTAGAACTAGCAATTCTTAGCCGATAAAGGATAAGGACCACCTGCAAGCCCCCAAGGAAGCTCTAGATGCATTACCCTATGACTAGTAGTCGACGACTCGAGACAGGATCTACGTTGTGACCTAGCCTATGCCAGCCCCAGGAACTATTGGAACTCCGTACTTTATAGGACAGGACGTGTTATAGTTTATCGAGTAGTATGAACGACTATGCGCCTGATATCACGTCACGAGCAAGGAGAAGTATTAGGGTCTTCTGGAGTACTGCGATTACTGGATAGGGATGTGGATCTGAAGCCTGCCTAAATTTATAGTTGGTGACTGGACAGAGCTTGTAAGAAAGCTTAGGGCAGAATACTAAGGAAGCGACCACTTTCGACAAATGGAAACGGTAGAATTCTTAGAGGCCTACGTACTATAGTGTAGAAACAGCCCACCTGGCGTGCGCGAGTACTGTAGGCAGTTTATACTAATCTCCCAAAGGGTTACGGAGGCAGGCAATCTAGGGAATAGTTAGCGAGGATACTGGTTTGTAAAAGGACTTCCGCTTAAATATTAAAGATATGCTATGGCTAAAACGTAGTGAGGTTATCCATAATCAATATTGATTAGCGATTATTAAATATTGCGTATTGACGTTTAATATTTAATATATTAAATATTGAATATTTTCGCGTATAAGGTGCCAAGTACGGTACTAGTGCCTCCGTAGATAACCCCTAGGCCCTTTAATGATACGTGTATGTTTCTAATTTAGTAGAGAGCCCTATATAAATTAAAAATATTTAACCACTGAGCCAAGGCTTGCAAGTCATCGCATACATTATCTTTAAATTTTAAAGCTCTATATAAGATTCTATCACCACCATGCCTCCCTTATCTACCGACGTCACCGATGACGATAATGAGACTTCCTCTGCCCTTTCTAAGCTTGATTTAGATTAGTTTACCGTCTTTGCTAATAATAACGCCTCCAGCAACTCTACCGCAAGCTTATTAAATCCATCTATTTTATCTACTCCTCCGCCTTGTAAAAAGCGAAAGCTTACTACCACTTCTACCTAGGCTCTCTCCCGCGAACCACTTCCTTATAAGGCTATCCGCGACGGTAAGAATAAGATCTAATACTATTCTATGTGTAAATGGGATACCCCCTCTTTAATATCTACTCGCGCCTACCTAGGTAAGAAGCATGGCATTAAAGTAAAAGCTAAAGAGGTAAAGGTAAAGAAACTCTGGCAAGAGCGCCTTACAAATATTATAAATAAGTTGGTGGCTCTAAAGTAAGTGGTATACAAAGAGTAGAAAGAAAAGATTCTTTAAGGAGCAATCAATTACGAAGCTTTTAATAAGGCTCTTATACAATTAATTACCCTTTAAAACTTGCTATATAATACAGCTACCTAGCTAGAGCTTTACGCGTTACTTATGACAGTCAATTATACTATAGAGGAAGTAGCAATTAAAGTAAAGGCATCTGTACCAAAGTTAATTAAGTAATTCTTTATAGTGCATCGCAAAATACTAAAATTAAAGCTTCTTTGCTCTCTTTTAAAGATCTACTTCTTAATTAATATATAGACGTTACCGAATTACTGAGCCTTTTAAGCGATAGTTGCCTATTTTATTAACGCAGATATAAAGGAGCTATAAAAGGCTCTACTTGCTTTACCAGAGCTTCCCTTATATAGTAGTAAAGATTAAGCCGCTGCCTTTCTTTAAGTTGCCGAGTAATATAATATTTTAGGTAATATTGGCTATATATACGGTAATAATTATGGCTTAAATAATAAGATATATCGCTTTATATCGGAAGGCCTTAAGGCTAGAGGCCTGCTAGATTGGAATCCTACCTACTACCAAATTCGATATAGCGGCTATATTATTAATCTTGCCCTCTAAGCCTTCCTTTATATTAAAAATAATAACGTAATTAATAAAGCTATCCAACAGCTGGAAGTTAATAAGAACTTAATAATTAATAAGAATCTCGCAGAGAGGATAAAGAAAGCCTAAGCCGCGGGGTAGAGAGAGATTGGTACACTAGGCAAAGTTTACAACCTTATTATATATATGTGGGCTTTAGAGGCTCGCTGGAACGACTTTAAAGCTCTCTACAGAAGATCCATTCCTTTAGATAATAATACTTATTGGAACTCATAGTTTCTTATATTTAAAGTTATTAGGAAGCAGAACGTTTAATTAGCAATTAATATATACGCAATAAAGTGGTATAAAGAAATAAAAGACGACTACCTTACGCCCGATGATTAGAATATTATTAATAAGACGTACACCTTCCTAAAGCCGTTCTATAAGATTACATTAATAAACCAGGGTGACTTCTTATTAATTGACTAAACGCTCTATACTATGGATATACTAATTAAGCACTACAAGCGATTAAAGGTAGAATTTCTTAATGAGATTAAGCCCTAGCTAATTAATAATATTATAGGATCAATATCGCCCAAATTAACGACTTCTCTCTGCCATTATCACTAGCTAGTACGCCTTTAATAAATACTACAAGCTTACTAACGAGACTTCCGCGTATGCGGCGTTAATCCTCCTATATCCGTCGCGTCGCAAGACCTATATTATAAAGCACTGGGACAAGAAGTGGTATAAGGCGTTGTTTGATGTAGTAAGGAAGCTTTAGGAGGAGCAATATATACATCGCGAAGTCGAACCAAAAGTTACCCCTACCAATCGCTCTACTAAGCCCTCCGAAACCGAACTCTATATACGCATGCTTGACGTTACCGGTAGCGTAGAGGACGAGTATGAAGACTTTATTAAAGCAAAGCCCACCTTAATTTAAGGCACGGCTCTATAGTGGTGGCTTAATCTAACTCGTAGAGCTGATTACCCACGGCTCTCTTAGATGGCTATTAATATATTATCTATACCATCTATGTCGGCAGAAGCTAAGCGAATATTTTTAAGTGGCCGTCGAACGATTACGTGGGACCGCATATAGCTTAGTAGTAGAAATATTGAACGTATGGAGTGCTTGAAGAGTTGGTTAAGAAGTAATATTACAGCCAGTAGTAGACTTGTGGCTACAGATATAGTAGATGAGGCTCTTGATCGCGGAGTACTAATAGAGGAATTGACTACAACACCAAGCCAAGGATCACCAGATTAACGATATCAATTTCGGTGAGAGATCAGTCGAATTTTGAAGCCCTGCATGGCTTAATTTCTACAAGAACACCATGCCAAGGCTCTATATATTGTATTTAATATTCAATATTCAATATTCTTTCAATATGAGTTTTCGGTTCAATATCAATATCAATACACCCTCATATTGATATTGAATATAGAATACCTCACTGCTAAAACGGGAGCTAATCCTAATAGACGAGAGTCCTTTAACTTCTATTAGTTACGGAGAGCCATAGAGGACAGGCTTAGTTTATATGAGGGCGCAGATCGTTTGTTAAAAATGGACTCCGAGGAGCAGAGCCTTTGTTAGCTGGTTAAGCAGTTCTGTAATTAGCAGCCAGTTTTAAGCAAAGATGCTACCCTTCGACCACCTACAATCTTTTAGCCAAATAAGACAGCCGACGCCCGTTAAGCTAGCCAGAAAACGGACCCAGTTGGACCAGGTGTATATGGAGGAGCCCTAATACAGCAGTAGTCACCGACCACGAACTAGGCTATAGTTTAAAGCCCAGCATAAGGATATATGTAACCGACTACCAGTACCATGTCAAAACGTCATTTGTTTCACTAGCGTACTACCTTGTTTTAGTTGCCTAGCCCTTAACTCGCTCACCGACTCGGTCTACTTTCATGTATTTATACCACTTGATTTCCATAGATTTACAATTAAGTCGCTCGTTCAATACCCACACACTGCAAAGCTTACAATATAGCCTAGCACCAGGATACGAAGACTGGCAGAACAGCACCCGACCTCCGTAGGACTGTTGATATCCGTAAGGTTCTTAATATCCGCAAGATTCTACTACCTTTGAATGGCCGCAACGGGACGCTCAGGGTTAGTAAGGTACGCGAGGATAAGGCCGGCAGACCTGCTTTAGATGCGGAGGGAGTTACCGTTTTACTGAGCACGAATGTTAAGGCTTAAAGGATCTTATTCAGTAAGGGCTTGTATATCTGTCTAATTAAGGAAGACTAGTAGCAGGAACGCGCGAACGACCTGGACCTGAACTACCGCGGCTCAGCAATAAAGGACGGCTAAAGGATATCAAGGACTGGCTCCGTATATATTAAGGAATAGACCTAGGTAGACCAAGTAAAGAAAAGACGTAGTAATAGGCCGCCCCTATAGTACGAACGGATCTTACTGCTTTCTATGACGGAGTAGTGTTGAAGAACAGTGACGGAACACGTACGAACTGGGAGGACTACTATCAAGTACGACCCACGGACTCAGTAATAACGCCCAGCTAGCAACGTCTGTAGACCCTTGGAGACAGCCGCATAACCAGGATAGCTGTTAAGCCGCAGCAGGTTCCGCAGCAGGTTCCGCCGTAGGAGGGGAACATACGATTAGGAGATTATATCCAGATTAGGTTACGGCCTGCGGATAAGACAGCCGAAGCTAGGAAGGAGAATGAGTCGTCCGACCCTTGGAAACGGTTTTGGAGACGGACGCTTAACTAGGTTAGCCATTGACCCGCAGCAGGCTCCGCAGCAGGCTCCGCAGCAGGTGGAGGATGTTTAACTAGGGGACAGTCAAGTTCTAAGGTGGGGGAGGGGACGCAGGTGACGGCCGTATAAAGATTTCTATTTGTCTGCTTAGTTACAGTATTTCTTAAAGCTCCTTTTCTTGTTTACTTTCTTAATCGCATCGAGACGCGTTAGTCGCGATGACCTACTACAGAGATGTCGGTTCAGCTCACCGCCTGTTACCGAGCCAATAGCGATTTTCCATCCCCGGGATGGAAAATCCTAATTGGTCCATTTAGCAATAGAGCCGGCAGAACCCTACACCGCCCCTAGAAATGCGCCAGCTGCACGATGAGAACGGCACCAAGAGCCTTAATTGATTGCACGGATATAGAGCCGATTGTACGGTGTAGAGCCAGACGCAGAGCTGCACGCAGAGCCTTGATTGAACGACTGTACGGAAACCTTAATCAATCGAATGACTGCACAGGAGCCGCGACTGGTCGAAGAGTCGAATTAAGCCAGAGCCTCAATACCAGCACGTCACGTCACTGAATCAAACCAGTCAAATGTCGTCAAATTAAAGCCTTTATCCGGGCCGACCTTATTCCTTACCGTGACTTAGCGCCTGACGATCGCCCTCGCCTAACGATCGCTCGTATAAAATTTCAATTATTTTTATCTCCACCAATATAGCTCCAATTAGGGCCATATTAGATTTATTAGAATCGCTAAAGCCTAAAGAAACTTTTAATTATACTAAAATATTTAAGTAAGTAGAAATTTAAGCTACCTTTTATATAGTATTACCTCTTATATAGGGGTTTCTACTTTTTCTATTATTTATAACTTAATAACCTCTTAATAGAATTACGTGAGAATTTAAATATAACTTATTAACTATTAAAACTATAATTTTATAATAAAAGAATTTAAAATATAGTAATATATTTATATTAAATTTAAACTTAAAAAAGTAGTATTTTATTATAAACTATATCTATTATTATTATTACTAATAACTTTATTATATACTTATATTTTATATATATTATATATATATATATAAGTAAGTTTTTTTAGCAACTATTTTATATATTTAATATATTATATATTTAATTAAATACTATTTTATATATTAAAACTATAAGTAAAGCTTTAATTTATAACTTTATAATTTTTATATATTTTACTATAACTATAATAAGCTATAAAAACATAATTAAGCTTATAAATGTATTATATATTATATATTTTATATTTATATTAATTTTATTAATTAAATTTAGCAAAGTAATTATATATTATTATATATCGTATAAATATAAACTTAATTTTAATTTTATGGCTTATTATAGTTATAGTAAAATATATAAAAATTATAAAGTTATAAATTAAAGCTTTACTTATAGTTTTAATATATAAAATAGTATTTAATTAGATATATAATATATTAAATATATAAAATAGTTGCTAAAAAAACTTACTTATATATATATATATAATATATATAAAATATAAGTATATAATAAAGTTATTAGTAATAATAATAATAGATATAGT
>Ga0307515_10006926_pt1 | contig 22525 bp, 3 predicted proteins | sample 17_EM_MG_FD_194513 | JGI IMG/M metagenome (GOLD analysis project Ga0307515, IMG submission 194513) | Populus trichocarpa ectomycorrhiza microbial communities from riparian zone in the Pacific Northwest, United States - 17_EM | ecosystem: Host-associated > Plants > Roots > Unclassified | place...
TAACCTGTTAATTTACGTAAGCGGAGGTCGGAGGACGACAGGGTGAACGATATAGTGAAGTAAGTGAAGTGGATGAACTTTATGCAATTGATGATGTCTATCTGCGGGGGATCGAGTCTCTATATACCTAGAAGACCCTAGTTCCAGAACATCTACGTTCCGTCTCGTATTCTAATACGTTACCTAATACACTAGGTAATACGTTACCTAATACACTAGGTAATACATTACCTAATACACTAGGTAATACGTTACCTAATACACTAGGTAATACGTTACCTAATACACTAGATAATACGTTACCTAATACACTGGCTGATACACTGGCTAATACCATCTGATACACTAGTTAATACACTAGTTGATACACTAGTTGATACACTAGTTGATACACTAGCTGATACCATCTAATACACCACGTAAAGCCGTAGGGTTCTTCTAGGGTGTTCTTATGTAACGCTTACATAAGCAACATTAGAGATTATCATTGACAGGAAAAACCCTACGGCTTTACGCGGTGTATTAGATAGTATCAGCTAGTATATCAACTAGTATATCAGCTAGTATATCAACTAGTGTATCAGCTAGTGTATTAACTAGTGTATCAGCTAGTGTATCAACTAGTATATCAGATGGTATCAGCCAGTGTATCAGGTAACGTATCACCTTATATATTAGGTAACGTATCACCTAGTGTATTAGGTAATGTATCACCTAGTATATTAGGTAACGTATTACCTAGTGTATTAGGTAACGTATCAGAATACGAGACGGAACGTAGACGTTCCGGAACTAGGGTCTTCCAGGTATATAGAGACTCGATCCCCCGTAGATAGCATCATCAATTGCATCAAGTTCATCCACTTCACTTACTTCACTACATCGTTCACCCTGTCGTCCTCCGACCTCCGCTTACGCAAATTAACATTTTCTACTTACAGTTTTAATGCAAATAGTTGGTTAACTTTATTCCGTATAAAGAAGGTATATAGAGGTTAGTCCTTTTCGTCTATAATTCCTTTCTTATAGCTGCTTTTTTTTTTTAACTTCTAGTAGAGGTAGAGGTAGAGCTAGGCGTGCTACTAGTTACCCTACTAGAAGGAGGGGTAGACAATAATAATAATAAGAAAGGTAGGGAGGATAAAAAAGGGAGGTCCTTCTTTAGCCTCTCTATATAAGTTTCTTTAATAGGAGCTACCTCCTTGCAGAGAGCTCTTATTGTTAATTTAGGTAAGCGGAGGTCGGAGGACGACAGGGTAAACAATATAGTAAAGTAAGTAAATTGGGTAAACTTAATACGATTAATAATATCTATCTATAGGGGATTAAGTCTTTATATACCTAGAAGACCTTAATTCTAAAACATTTATATTCCGGCTTATATATTAATATATTACCTAATATACTAGCTAATATACTAGTTAATACTATCTAATACACCGCGTAAAGCCATAGGGTTATTCCAGGGTGTTCTTATATAACGCTTATATAAGTAATATTAGAGCTTATTATTAACAGATTAAACCACTCTTTAATAACCTCTAAATCCTTAGTATCCTTTCGCTTTTAAATTAAGGCCTTAGGCGAATTACACTGTAAGCTCTAAATGTCGGGTAAGGAAGTTTTTATACTAATATTAGCCAAGCTCTAAAGGATGCTTCTTTATAGTAAGGATACTTTTAGCTATAAATTTAAGGTATTAAATTTGAGGTGGCCAGCCCTAGGCTCCTATTATATTAATCTATTTAACTAGGGAGTCCTCTTAATAACTAAGAGCTTTTAAAGCTTTTAGTAATGCTCCTTACTTAATTAGCGGCCGTTGCGACGATAGTAAATAAAAGAAGGCAATAGACCGTATATTCGGGTAAGTAAACGGCTAGATTAATTAGGATTGGCTTCTAATAATTAAAAAATAATTTGCATTCAATCTTCTTGGTTAAGTGACAGCAATTAGGGGGTAGTAAAGGACATAGTAGTGATATAGTAGAGGAGTATTTTAATGTTTTGATTTTAATTTTGGTAGGAGGTCTATGCATTATCTTAGGTGGGTAGCTGTCTCGTTTAGGTGGCTAAGACGTTACTACTAGTTACCTATATTTAGAGCTATATTAAGAAAGGCGATGGGGTAAAACATTAAGATCTAGAGGTGATATTACAATTTAGTAAGTGAGAAAGGTTTAAAATAGCTTTAAAATTAAGCTATTAATAGTAGTACGACTACTAAGAAGAGATATAAATAGGTTAGTTAAGATAGTACAGGAGGTACTAGAACTAATTAAACTATAGAATAAGGGGTAGCTAAGTTATATAGCTAGTTATATTATAAGTTTAGAATATAGGAGTAGATAACTGGCTATACTAAAGTAAAAGGTTAGGAAGAATATAGTAAGGAGTAATATATATAAGGAATTCCTAGTAGATAGATATTAGAGAGTAAAAGGACAGAAATAAGCTACAAATTGGATATAGATATGCGTTAGGGTTTCTTAATTTCTTAATATCTTTTCTATTATTTTTAAACTACCTATTAGTTATTAGCAACCTAGTACTTTACTAGGGACCAGTAAACCCCTAGTCTAGAGGGTTATAAACTATTAGGATATAGTTACTAGTATATATTAAGCTGCCTAAAATGATTTATATATATAGAACTATAGCGCTATAGCCTAGAGGCCGCATACGTAGTATTATACGTAGTATAATATAACAGATATATATATATATAAATCTTTATATAGTAGAAGTAAATGCTAAAAGTAATAAGCTATTTAGGAAAAAGAGTACCTATTATAAAGAGTTATTAATAGGCCTAAGATAGGCATATGTGTTAATTTAGATAAGCGGAGGTTAGAGGATAATAGGGTGAATATATAGTAAAGCGAGTAAATTAGGTAAACTTAATATAATTAATTAATATCTATTTACGGGGGATTAAGTCTCTATATACCTAGAAGACCCTAGTTTTAAAACATCTACGTTTTAGCTTATATTTTAATACGTTACCTAATATACTAGGTAATACACTAAGTAATACTATCAATATATCACCTAATATACTAGCTAATACCATCTAATACATTACCTAAAACCGTAGGATTCTTCCAGGGTGTTCTTATATAACGCTTATATAAGTAATATTAGAGTTTATTATCAATATAAAGAAAATTTAAGCTATAGTAAGTTAGCAAGAACTAGAGAATATAACGCAGTTAAGGTTATTTTTAGGGGTTTACAACTACTATAGGAGGGTTATAGCACAGTAGTTAAAGAATATTAAACTATTTATAAGGCTTATAAAGAAAGAGGAACTATAGGCGTAGGGAGAGGAATAGAAGAAGTTATTTAAAGAACTTAAGGAACTGTTTACCTAAGAGCTAATTTTTAAGATCTACTAACTAAGGTTAAAAACGGTTATAGAAATAGATATATTAGACTTTAAACTAGGGGAGTATTTGCTATAAAAGTATAGAAATACATAGTATTTAGTAGTATACTATAGTTAGAAGATAACACTACCAGAACTAAACTATAATATTTATAATAAGGAGTTATTAGGTATAGTTACAGCACTTAAGAAATAGAGAGCATTCTTATAAGACGTAGAGAAACTATTTATAGTTAAGACGGATTATAAGAACTTAATAGGGGTTCTAATAACAAAAGAGCTTAACCAGAGATAAGTTAAATAGGTAGAGATACTTGCGGAATACTATTTTAAGATTTAGTATACTAAAGGAATAAGAGTAAACACACTTAGTAAAAAAGCCAAATTATAAAAAATTAAGAAGCTATTAGGAGTAATACTACCAAAAGATAGTAATAGATTAATTAGATATAATTATCTTAAGATAATAGTAATTTAGGAGTACAAGTTACCGGAGAGTAAATAAACTAGAAGAATCTAAGAGGGGTAATTTAAGGACTAGATATAGAGCAGTACGAAAATTAAGAAGCGACGTATATACTAAAGGGTATTGTAAAAGAATAATATAGTGTAAGGGGGTAAGGTGCTTTAAGGCAGCTTTAAAGGAAATAAGATTCTATTAAGAGCTAAGTTATATAGACCTTGCAAGTAACGAGACGTTCGGACAAGGAACAAAATAGGTTTAGGTCGACATGGTTAAGATATAGGGGTAGCCGTGGTACGTGCACGTGCTTTAAGAGGCTTTAACAGAATTCTACTATCGTCGAGTATTTCACCAAGACGTCCTTACTGTAACGGGATAGTCCCGTTATATAATAATAATTCATTGCTTAACGTCCGATTCGGATCCCTATTGGGCCCACGCGGACTACTCCTTATATACATGTGGGGAGAAAACTCTATTTGAGAAAACCCCGTGATCTATCTTCCCGCCTTTTGGGACTCGCCTACAAGGCGCCTGCGAGGCGCCTGTAAGTCACCTGTGGTGCTCCTGCTACCTTACTTTTTAACCTCCTTAGGAACCACTGCTGCCGTAACAAGCCTACGGACACGCTAGTATTGTAAACTTTACTCTACTACTATAGAGTTATTAGGGGGCACCCGTTACTCGCCCCCCTACCTTCTATTGCCATTTCCTTTACAACCCGGAACTAGTTTAGTATATTTTAGCTAATAAGCTATTAGGTAACCGCCTTAAGGCCTTTTTATATTAAGAGCAGTGTCTTATAGTTTTTTGTGCCAGCTACTAAGAGCATTACTTCTCGGTTAGTACATAAGGGGCATAGCAGTATTACGTGCTTTGGTATCTATCTTAGCCAGCCATATTTGCATCTTAGGCTACCTACTAGGATACCTACCTAGTAGAGCCAGTCTTTTAGTCCTATTACTCCTGTTCTTAAGAGTGTTGCCATTATATTTTCTGCCTTTATTAGGCCTTCTCAGAGCCCTAGGGTATTTACCCCCTATGGCGTTAACTATGCTACGGCTTAGGTTCTTTTTGCCTTAGTTAACCTCTATACCTTTAACTCCCATACGCCTCTCTAGCGTTGGTCCAGCTAGTATTACATTACAATAGTTGGTTTCCTAGTATTCTTTTATGCTTTACTTCAGCTCTTTTCTCTCTCTTGCTATTGTCCTTACTAGCCTTTTACGCGTCTCCCTTCCTTTTTTATATAGGCCTAGGCCCTAAAGCAGCACCATTCTTCTTCCGCTTTCTTTACCTGTTTCTCCAATATATCTTCCCTACTTTGGGGTTGTTAGTTTGTTCTCCTATAAGGCGCCCTAAGGTCCCTCTATAGTTTATTTAGGCGTGTCTTAATATACTTTATAACATTAGAGTTGCGTTCCTTTTACGCCCTTTATATTACAGTAGCTTCAATATATAGTTGTAGGGGGGGAATATTAGCTTCCTTCTTAAGCAGTGCTGTGGCTATTCGCTTATATCCGCCTATTATACTTTAGAGGCAGGCTATTTAGACCTTTTAGAGTAGTTTAAGGAGTAATTTAGGGGGGCCTTTCTTAGATTCTCTAATGGCCCAAATACTGGACCTATACGTTATGGTTAGCCGGATAACTGCTGTATATAGTAGGCGTAACCTCTAAAAGCATAGGCCCTATATAGAATTAACGATCCTAGATAATGCGATGTACTATACTTAGCCCTTACGGGCCGCTTAGGCCGCATATACGCTCTACCGGAGCTTACTATCTACCTATACTCCTAATACTCTTAGGCCCTAAACTAGCTGACCCCTAAAGCCTTAGATATAAATTATATACTAGAGATCTGCAGATTAGTTGCGTTTTCTTATAAAATAGATTAGCTGGTACTTTTCTAGTAAAAATTAGACTCTATATCGTCTTACCCATTCTATATAGGTATTATAAGCTTTCTCTAGCGTTCTGCAATTCTCTGCGGCTGTTGGCCCATATATAATTAGGTTTATATCATCGACAAAGCCTATTCTCTGGGTTGCCCCTTCCTTAAAGAAGTTAAGTAGGTTGCTTATAAAGAAAAGGAAAAGTATAGGCGAGAGGGGTGATCCTTATAGTATTCCTGTTGCAACTGTAATAGGAGGGCTTTAGTATCCGCTAAAGACTAGCAATGTTTCTTTTTAGCCTGTAAACCCTTAAACAAATTATATAATCTATTTTAGGAAGCCTTTTGCTCTAAGGATATATAGGAGACGCTTATGGGGTACATTATTATAGGCGCCACTAATATCTAGGCTAAGCATTAATACTACAAAGTCCCTTCGCATCGCCTATACTGATTTAATAGTGGCAGTGAGTAGCATAAGTGCTAATAGTGTTAAGCGGTTCTTTCTTACCCCCATTTAGCTTTATGGTAGTAGGGCGTGTTCCTCTGCTGTGTCTACTATACGGTCCGCTATTACCCTTTCTAAGATCTTACTAAGGGTATTCTCTAAGGCAATAGGGCGGTAGCTCCCTAGAAATAAGTAGTCTGCTTTACCTTCTTTACATAGGATAAACGTTGTTATAGCTCTTCTAAGTCTCAGGTAGTAGCCTATTATAAAGCATACTCTAGCTACATCCGCAAGCCAAGGTGCTATTAGTGGTCCGTAGGTCTTTAGGGCTTTATTTAGGATCCTATCTAGTCCTAGTACTATATTATTTAAAAGGCGGCTAATAGTTCTAGCCATTTCTTTGGTTATTATATCACTATTAACCCTTAGGCGAGTCACCGGTGCTTCGCCCGTAATATCACTAAGGTCTGCTAAAGCTAGTTAAGGAAAAAATCTTTTTATAAGAATTTTTGCCTTCTCATTATTGTTGCTTATAGCTAGTAATTTACCTAGTCTTCGCAGGGGCGGAAGGTATGGGTCTTCTACTAGATGTCCTGCCTTTCTCTTTACCTATTTTACTATCCTCTAAAGACCTTTATTATAGGGGAGGCTCAGGTTAGTAGTATGCTTATTTATAAACCGTCTCTAGCTATTCCTTACTTCTTTTTTTAGGGTATTCTTTAGCTAGTTTCTTATGTCTTTATAATGTCTCTCGTCTTTAAAATCGTGGCTGCTTATATATTTTCTTCTTACTCATCATTAGCTAGCGACGAGAACCGCGCATTATGCGAACCATGCGTGTCACGCGTAGGGGCCCGCTTTTAAGACTGGGCAGTGCTCTTCTAACCCATTTTTAATTACTGCCTGGATCCTTTCTAGTCTTTAGTTAATTTCCTTAGGGGTAGCCACTAAGCCTCGCTTATTCGGTATCGGGTGGATTTCTTCTAAGTCTTAAAGTTGTTGTTTAACTATATTAAGGAAGCTATCTGTCTTAAGCTTTCTTATTGCGTATCTTTTACTATTTAATTATGCCTTAATATCCAGATCTAGCTGTATCTGGATAGGGATATAGTCTAAAGTAAGTGCCCATTCTTCTTTGGGGTTACACCTTTTAAGTCTCTAGTATAGGCCTTCGTCCATAAATATAAGGTCAATTATGCTTCTAGCGGTGCCTCATTGCTATATAATTGCTCTTAGGGGGGTAGCTAGCTTAAGGCCCCAGGTGTTTATAGCTTTTAGTAGGCACTTTGCTTATCGTTCGGCAGTAACATAGATACCCCCCTACTGCGGGTAGTAGAGGTTTATATCTCCTAATAGGATAAACTCTGTGTCTTTGGTTTCTAGTAAGCTTATTACTAATATAATATTCTTTATTTATAGGACCCCTTTAACCCTAGGGTTATATATATTAATAATCTAAACCGGTCCCCTATATGTCTAGATTGTTATAACTATAATATTTAGGTTAACTGCCTGCCATAACTATAAGGATAGGCTAATAGCCTTACTAATCATAAAGCACACGCGTATAGCTGCTTTTGGTTCATATAGGAGCTAGAATCCTTAGGGGCAGTATATTAATTATATATAGGTATTGTAATACGGCTCTTGTATAGCAAGGATATAGTATTTCTCTAAGTCTAAGCTGTCTAGTAAGGGCCTTATAAGACGGTGGTTTATATTACCGCAGTTATACTATATAATGGATAGGTGGCGGACCCCCAGTAGGGGTCCTTTACCTTTCCTTTATTCCTCGCTTCCTTTATTTCTACTTTCTTTAAAATATTTAGAGCTTCTATCTCTTATATCTACATCCTAGTTACTACTTATTTTATATAGAGCTTTCTATTCCCGTATTTTGTGTTCCTAGTAGCGCTTCTATATCTAAATCTATTATTATCTCTAGTTCCTCCCCTATTCTTACTAGTTAGCTATATACCCTTTAAGAGTCGGCTATAAATATTATATTTACCGCGTTAAGTCTAATTCTTAATTGTCCTAGTCTTAAGCTTACTATAGCTATCTATAATAGTCTTCCTATAGGGCGTCCTCTTCCTTATATCCCCTATAATCCTTATGTCCCTATACAGTCTAGTAATATTACGCGGCGACGCTTCTGGCCCGTTAAGGCTTGGGATAGCTAGCCTAGCCCCCCAGTATTAAAGGTAGGAAATGCTAAAAAGGCACCTATACCCCCCTAGCTTATCGCCTATTATTTCTATTTATATAACCTAGCGTATAGTTATTCCCGCAGCTATTAAGCCCTTACCTTCCGTCTCCTATATTCAATGCAGTCTCCTCTCTCCTACGCCTTATATATGCTTTAGTGGCAGTTTATATATTTTGTTTAGTCTTAATTTAAGCAGTTTCTTATATTATAGGGGCCTACACAGTGGCCGCAGCACACCTATACTGCGCATGTGGATTAGGTATGTCCCTATTATATATAGCGGTAGCATTATTTTAGGCGGAGTTTATGGTTATAGAGTCTTACGTTATATATAAGGCCATTTATAATAATACCTTTTTAGATAAGGAGTTTTTGCATTTCTAGTATATATATGCTAACAATAAGGGAGCCATGCGTTTAACCAGCGTCTCCCTAGTAAGTCTCTGGCGACCCTTATATTCTTTTATTATTCTCATTATATGCTTAGTTTGCATTTTCCTATTAAAGCTATTAGATTTAGGTAATCTTAAGTCCTAGTATAAGGCGTTCCGTTTGTTTTACTATCTTATATATAGTTGCTATATTGTCCGCCTAGCGTCCCTTTTTTACCCTAAGGCTTAGGGGAACTGCTAGGACTTTAACTAGGTAATCTTTACAGAGCACTTTTATACCAATACGTTCTCCTAGCCTATCTCTTACCCTTATAGCTCATTCCTTTACCTATTAGTCCCTTAGGGTAACTCTAATGTTTTTGCTTCTAAGGTATTAGACTGCAACGGCATTGTAGACCTCTTTATAAATTTCTATAAGGACTTCTATTTCTAATTATCCCCTAAGCCCCTCTGCTTTCTCTGTATTTAGTTATATTGTAATTATATACCCGGATATTATTTTTAGGGGGGTAGGCTCCCTATGCTATAGAGGCGCAGCTACAGCGGCCTAGGTGCGGTTCGCCGGTAAGGAGGGGTTTTATTTATTTTTAATTTTGCTTAGCCATTAGAGGATTTAGTTAAGGGTTTACTAGAGGGGCACCTAAGGTACGCTGGATTAGCGGAGCCATTCTGTTAGCTATATTAGTTCATTATAGCTGACGGTCGCTCCCCCGTAACTACGGATACTAGACGCGTCTAATAGGCTTTATATTTTGTTAGATGCCTTTTTAATAGAGGTCTTTCCGCTTTATAGTGTAGTATTCGCCCATTCTTATTATGGAGGGCCATTGCTAGGCGTGGTTCTGGTGGGCGCGCGCGAGTGCGAACCACCGTCGTTCGACGTGTGCCTCCCCTGCGATGCATGCATCTCAGGGGGATTCTCTGGGTGTTTTTCAGGGTTCTTTTGGTTGTTTTTGGTCTTTTTGGGCCGGGTGCAGCAAGAGCTCCTTTTCTGCGTAGTATTTTAGTCCCGTTATATATAGGGATATAATAAAGCTATAAGCTTAGTGTTAAGACTCTAAGAGGAGTACATTATTAACGGAATTTAGGGCTTAGTAAGAGAAGTTATAAAGGAATATTTAGATTACTAGAGGTATAAGCTATACTAGAAGCTATAGCCTATTAAGATACTAAAACATCTATAGGAAATAATATTATAGGACTTTATTATAAAGTTGCTAAAGTTAAGGTACCCTATTACCGGATAGGAGCATGATATAATTCTAGTAATAGTAAATAAGTTAACTAAATATGGCTACTTTATAGCATGCATAAAGAAATCTTAATAGAGGATATCACTAAAATCTATATTAAAGAAGTGTTTATAAGGTATAGAGTACTAAGTAAAATTATATTAGATAGAGATCTAAGATTTATAATAGTATTCTAGGAGGTATTTTTAAGCGGAATAAGGAGTTCGCGCAGTCAAAAAATAAAGAAAGGAAAATACTCCTTTTCTCTTAAAGCCCCTAAGGATAAATATCCTAAAAGGCTCCAATTAGCTTTCTTTTAACTAAAACTAGGAAAAGGCTTCTTTAAGTCCTTTTTTTAAGACAATAGGGATAGATAAAGAAGGTAAATACTTTAAGGACTATAGCGCTATAGAGACTCCTAAGCACCTATTACTAGAATATAGACTATACTAGGAAGAAAGAAAAGAAATACAAAGACAACTAAGCTCTTCTCTCTTCCTAAAGAAGCTCTTTTGTATAGAAAAAGGAAGAGAGGCGCTTTTTCTATTTCTAAGTAGGACGAAAATAGCTACTAGTATTAGCGACTTAGTCAATTAAGGTATAAGTACGGTAAGAGGGACGCGCAAGCCTATATAATTAGTAGTTTATAAACGAGGATCTAAAACTAGAGAAAGGGAAGGAGACGGAGGGTAGCGCCGCTTAACATTATATACAATACTCTAGTTATATAACGGCAATTGTTTAAAACTGTATAAAACTGTCTATAACTATTTATAACTATCCGCTATAATCTACCAATATCTACCAATATCTATTAGCTATAATCTACTAGCTTCTACTAGTTTCTACTAGCGCCGTAATATTACCCCCCCCCTCTAAAAAAGCCTACCCTTAGGCTTTATACATCCGTATTATATCTATAGGGTATTCTTATCTTTATACTTAATAGGCAGCTTATTATCTTCGCTATTTTAGCACTCTATCTACTTATTAAGGTACTTTAGGGGTCTGGGTTTATTAGGGTAACGACTATAAAACTTTTAAAGCTTATGGGGACTACCTATAAAGTTCTATATAGAGTACTAAGTAGTGTCTAGGTCGTACCCTTTCCAACTAATATAATATTTTAACGTTCCCCTTACAAGCTTACAGGCTAGTATTTCTTTAATTTCCTATTTATTGTGGCTATTAACTTAGATTAGTAGGGGAGGTTTATTCTTTTATCTAGGTAATAGGTTATTTATAGCTTTTTGTAGTTTATCTAGAGAGAAAATAGGGTAAACTTTAATTAAATCTAGAAGCTTTACTTTATATATATATTGCCTATCTTTTTAAAAACCTTATACAGTTCTACTATCTAATAGTTTAGCTTATAGCTAGGTCATTCCGTCTTCTAGTTCTTTATTATAACCTAGACTATATCTCCTACGGCAAAGTTAGGCTCTTACCTATGCTTATTCGCCTATTATTATATTAATTTTTAGGCCTTTTCTAGATTTATATGGGCTACTACCTAGGCTTTTTTTAAGCGCTTAGTATACTGCCATGCTTCCTTATAAGATAGTTTTTTGCGTATAGTCTAGGGTCCTTCTAGTCTTTCCTAGTTAAAGCTTATACGGGGTAAGTAACCTATTTCTAGTTAAATAGGGGTAAATCCTATAGAGTTATGGGGTAGGGTCGCTTAGGCATAGTCTATTAGGGGTAGCAGTTTAGCCTAGTTATCTTAGAAGTAGTTAATAAAGGGCCGAAGTCTCTAATTTAAGTATTAATTTATAATTTCCGTCTAACTATCTATCTAGGGGTGGTATACTACAGAAAGCTTTAGCTTAATGCCTAAGATTTAGGTAAACTTATTCTAGAAGGCCGATATAAATTACGGCCTATAATTAGATATAATAGTATCTAGTAGTCCGTAGATTTGGTAGACATAGTAGATATATAGTTAGGCCGCTTCTTTAGCATTAATATTCTTATAATATAGGATTAAAAACGGGCGCTTTCTAAAACGGTTAACTAGAATTATAACTATATCGTATCTGTTACGGTTTATAGGTAGCTTATAAAAGTCTATAGAAATATATTACTAGAGGCGTTCTAGTATTAGGAGTGGTTTTAATAGTCCTAGGGTCTTATCTCGTGGGATTATAAATTTATAGTAGCTGTCGCAGTTCCGTATATAATAATTAATATTTATAACTATTTTAGGCCAGTAGTAGCGGTTACTAATAATCTTATAAGTCTTATTATTTCTAGGGTAGGCTATAGAGACCTAGGTATAAGCTTTGGAAATAAGCCAGGTTTATAAGTTCTGTTTTTTTTAGCTACTACTAGCCGTTCCTAGTACTTAAGTAGTCTGTTTTTAAGGGACTATAGGCTAGTAACGTTTTTTGCCTTTTTACGGTACTTCTATAGAGAGGGGGTTGTTTAGTTAGCCTATAGTAGTTTATTAATAAGGTTAAGTTTAGAGGAGTTAATAGGATATATCTTAGCGCCTAAGAAGTCCGTGCTTAGTTCTACCCGTATTTAAGAGTTAAGGTATTTTAGTTATAGTAGTATCTAGGTCCTTAATAAGATCTTTATAGCTATCTAGTTATTTAGGTCTTGCTTATACCTTATAAGAGTATCCGCACGGTTTATAGCGCCTAGTCTATATATAATTAAGAAGTTAAACTAAGATAGGGTATCCGCCTAGCGTACCTACTAGGCTATAAGGGCCTTAGTTATTATAAAGTATTCTAGGGCCTTATAATCTAAAACTACCTTAATCGGCTTAGGGGTCCCCTTTAGCTATATACGCTAGTTCTAAAAGCTAGAAATAATAGCTAGTATTTCTTTATTATAGATATAGTAGTTTAGCTTAGCATCTATTATAGTCTTTAAATAGTATATAATAGGGTACTACTTTCCATCTAGTTGCTTTAAAAAAATACTAGCTATTACACCGTTTAAAGCATTAGTTTCTAGTATTAAAGGCCGTTTTAGGTTTAAATAGGTAAGTAGGGAAGCCGATACTAGCCGTTTTTTAAGCTTATTAAAGGCCTGCCTATATATAGCGTTAAAGTAAAAAGGCTAGTCTTTTTTAGTAAGATGGTTAAGAGGCCGGGCGATCCTACTATAATTCCTAATAAAGTGTTAGTAGAAGTTATAAAAACCTAAAAATAATTATACCCCCTTTATGGTCTATAGAGGTGCCTACTAGTTAATTATAGCCGTTATCTCTAGGTCGGCTTTAATTCTATTTATACTAATAATAAAACCTAGGTACTTTATACGCTTAATACTAAACTTTAACTTTTTAATATTAACCTGGAGGCTAGCCTTATGAAGCCGTTATAGGACTTTATAGATATACTTCTTATATTCTAGCTCGTTCTTAAAGTAGATTATAATATTATCTAAATAGGCCGTATAGAAGTTATTAAGGTAATTAAAGAGTATATTATTTATATACCACTAGTATATAGCTAGTCCATTAGTTAGTCTAAAAGGGAGTACTTTATATTTATATATTTCGTAATAGGTCTAAAATATAGTAAGATTCTTAAACCTAGGGTTAATTTTAATTTAGTAAAAGGCCTAGTAGATACTAAGCTTTATAAAGACATTAGCTCTACTTATTTAGGCTAAAGTCTTATTAAATAGGGGTAGCGGATAGCGGACCTTGCGGGTTATATTATTTAGCTTATAGTAGTTAATATAGAAGCGAAGTCTACTATTTAGCTTTTTAATAAAGAGAATAGGCGAGGTAAAAGGGGCTTAGCTAGGCTTAATAAAGCCCTTATTTAGGTTATTAATAAGATACTACTTTATAGCCTATAATTTGGCAATAGACTGCTTATAGAGGGGGCTAAATCTAAGGGTATTTTCCTTGCCCTGTTTAATCTTAATCTTATAGTTATACGGTTAGTAAGGTATAAGTATATTAAATACTACTTTAGAGAATACGTTCTTAAATTTCTAGTATTAATAAGGCAGCTTTTATTCTACTAGTTCCTTATCTATAAGCTCACTTTCTTATTAATTAAACTTACTTTTTTTCCCTTAATTATTTAATTAACTTTGTATAAGCTAGTTGTAAAGGTAATAGTATTAGGCTAAACTAAGTTCTAGTAGAATCCTACGGCACTAATATAGAAGATATAGACTAGTAGAAGGTCCGCTAGTTTCTTTATAGATATCTATTAGGTTGTATTTTATAGTATAGGGTTTATAGTCTTTCTTAGCTTATATTCCATTTTCCGTAAGTTATCTTTCCTATCTATTAGTTTAGTATAGCGTCCGATATTTCTAGCTTTCCTTTATAGCTACATAGGGCCTAAGTCCTCTATAGTTAGCCTAGCTAGGTTACTACTAGCTTTTTAGGTCTTTAGTATAGGTAGTATATTATAGCTAGTTTAGGGGCAGTATAGTATATAGATCCGTTATAGGTTAAGCTATATATCTTTTTTAAAGGCCTGGTCTCTACGTATAGTATCTGCCTAGTAAATAGTATTAATCTAGGGCTATATAAGGTTTTCCATTATAATACTAATTTCTTTTATAAAAGAAGGGGTTAGAGGTAGAGTTTTAGGCTAGATAAGCCGCCTACTCTATATATTAAGCTATAAGCCTAAATAAGCCAGCCATTCTCTTTTTAAGATTATATTATAGCTTCTTAGGTCCGTAATAAGAAAGGGAATATTATATTACCTTTATCTGTTAATATGGAGGTAAATCTATAAGATAGTTATAATGGGTAGCCCTATTTACCCATTATACCTATAAATAGGAATTAGTTTAGGTAGTTCTTTAATAGGTATATTTAAAAGGTTAGCCAGCTTTATAGTATACTAGGTATCTATTAGGGCAAAGGTATTTACTCTAGAGTTAGCTAAAGCAGATATTAAAACTTAGTATTTATTACGGAATAAAGTATAAGGGATAGTATAGCTTTTTCTACTAACTAGCCAACCTAGATTAATATATAACATATTAATCCCTTTTAACCCTAAAGAGGAGTCTTCCTTTAGGGTTTCTCTTTTTCTAACTTTACGCTATCCTTCTAGATTAATAAAACCTTACCCAATTTTATATTTATTAGGTAATCCTTTATATAGTAGCCTTTTTTACTATAAGAAAAGTAAGCTTCTTAATTACTAAGGGCCTATATATAGGGGTTGCTATATATAGGCCGAGCATTTACTAGACCTATAGTAGGACTAGCCGTATAGCTAGCTACTAAATTAGCGGCGGGCTATATAGGTAGTATTATAGGGGTTATTAATTATACTGGGGCATTACGGGCCGTTCTTATATTACTTATAGTTTAATTTAAAGGGTTTCTAGCTTTATACTATTTGGTACATACCTTAATTTAGTAAAGGCCTTAGCTAATAGCTAAGCACTAGTTTATAAGTTCCTTTAGCGTCTATATAGTAGTAAAAACTAGTAGTACGGCTTGCTGTAGGTCTAGGGTAAGCTTATTAAATAGGTCTAGTATTAAATCTTCTTAGAGAATTTAAGCCTAGCCAGCTAGGTATAGAAAGCGGGTTTAAAAGGCTAAGAAGGTCTCTATTATTTTTATATTTAGGCTTTTAGGGCTCAATGAAATCGGCCTCTATACCTCTATGCGGTGGAGCCCGGGAACCTGGTAGCTACTATTGATATTCCATTTAGATCGTGTTAATAGACTACCAGAGTAAACGCAAAGACGTATATACGGCTGCACAGCGCCTGCGCAGCGACGTGGTGGTGGTGGTATGAAATTTTTTTCACTGGGGGGTGAGCCCTAGCAAAAAGTTTAAATACAGCTACTACGTCTATTGTACACGTTCGGTCATTTAAATCAACAAGTAATCATCCCTCCAGCGTACCCCCTCCCTCCTACGAATACTATATACACCGCACCAGCAACCATATACATACGCAAACAATCCGCGCCCTAAGCGTAGCAGAGGCCCCCTATTTTAACATGACCTAGCAACCTAGGTATCTAGTTATAGGGACTGGTCCCCCCTATCTAGAGCGTCCTCCTATACCTCATAAATAGGTATAAGGGCCTAGGTTTGGGCCCTAGGGCAAAAGCAATACCAAGTTATATACACCCCGTTATAGAAACCTTTTAATAAAGAAATGGATAAAAGACCTTAGCATATAGGCCCGGGCGGAGCGCAAGCGTTATTATTAGGAGATATTTACAGGAGACTTGGAAAAGGAGCTAGGGACAGGCACACAACTTTATATAGGCAATACGTAGATGTGGTAAAAATGGTTTAAGTGGCAGACGGGGTAAAATAGGCATTTTGGACACTCCTACGGAGTCTTAGAGCAGTAACCTGACGGTGTTTTTCCTCTTGTTGATGTAGTACGGATGCTATCTGGAAGTATTACCTCTTACGTTTCCCCTAGAGGTTTTTTGTACACCTAAAAAATGGGGTTTTTCTCAGATAAGGAGGTTTTTTCCCATAGGAATTAGTCTGTGTGGACCCATTAGGGGGACCAGGTCGGACGGTAAATTGAATTTATTAATTATTTAGGCTTTTATAATTAAGTCGGGCGTTTTATACTTTAAAGGGGTCCTTATAGATAGAAAACAGGTAAACAATTATCTCTTCTTTAGAGAAAAAGGGATTTACTAAGTCCTATACATATCGCGGACGTAGGTATATCTATACGTCCCTACTAGTACGGCTAAAAACGTAGGCCATTTTAGCCTAAGTAGTAGGGAAGTAGTCCGCATTAACTTTAAGCTTATTCTGTAATTAAAGCTTCTAATTATTAAATATAGGGTTGGTTTAGTTTATAAGTAATAGGGGGTCTACAACCTTTACGGACCGCGATAATGCTAATGCTGTATATTAGGCTAGAGCCTTAAGGACTATAGTAAGTCTCTAGGTATCTAATAACTCCTCGCTAGGTATAGGGAGTTCTCTAGCTTTAAGCAGCTCTTAAAGTCGTTTAATTTCGGCATTAGCTGCTATAAGCTTCACCTAAAAGTTTAAATTAGTTACTATTTTACTATTGGAGGTATTTGAGGGTCCTAGGCTGTTTTACCGGCTACTATATTTCTTAGCATAGTGGTATAGTTATTAGGGTAACTTTTAATAGGATTCTATAGGGGTTCTAGTCTATACATATTCTATAGGTCTTATTATTATTTTCTATTCTTCTAATTCTATTTTATTCTTTAAGTTTTAGTAATAGTCTTTAGGTCTACTTTTATATTCTATTCTTATTTATAATCCGTAGATATATTTAAGTTCCCTTTTAGAAAAAGAGTAGATAAGCTTTAGATAATATTAGCGACTTAGTTAATTAAGGTATAAGCATAATAAGAGGGACGCGTAAGCCTATATAATTAAATTGTCTATAAATAAGGATCTAAAGTTAGAGAAAAGAAAGGAGATGGAAAATAGCGCCGCTTAACGTTATATACAATCCTCTAGTTATATAACGGCAATTATTTAAAACTATCTAGAACTGTTTGCGATTGTCCGTTATAATCTACTAATATCTACTAGCTGTAATCTACTAGTTTCTACTAGTTTCCACTAGCGCCGTAACACTCAGCCAGTTTATCCTCTAGTCTTTTAGCCGCTATTAACACTTAAGACCCTCTAATAGATTAAATAAGGAACTAAACGGTTATATAGGATTATAAGACGCGTATACTTAGCGTTAGAGATAGATTAAATATTATAGGACGATTATATATTTGCTCGCGTATACTTAGTATAAGAAGAAGGTTAGCGACTAAACGGAGCCGCGATTATAATATATAATAACTTCTTCTCTATATAACGGGAATGGGATGGTATAACTTTATTAAGTAAAAGAATAAACGTTACTAGCTAATTATAACGGTTAGACGTAGAATATTTAATAGAAAGTATTAGGAATAATAAAGGTTATTAAATTAAAGACGGGAATGCTATACCTTTAGTAGATAGCTTAAAGATAGGAGATATCTTTAAGGATAAAGATAAAGAGAAGGGGGATAGTGTTACGGACCTTATATTAACAGTAGTATAACTACTAAGAAGAGATATAAATGGGTTAGTTAAAATAGTATAGGAAGCGCTAAAACTAATTAAGCTATAAAATAAGGGGTAGCTAAGTTATATAGCTAGTTACGTTATAAGTTCGGAATATAGAAATATAAAAATGTAGGAACGTAATATACTAATGTACTAATGTACTAACGTTCTAACGTACTTAGTATAGTTCTTAGGCGCTATATTATATATTTAAAGGACTATAATCCCTACTTAGAGAGTTCTCTTCTTTATAGTAAATCTTAGAATATAATTAAAGTTAATCTATTAGGCAACCTACTCTACAAATTATATTTATTATTTAACTATTTCTTAACCTATATACTTAGCCTATTAACAAGTCTATTGTGGTATTTCCTATAAGGCTTCGTTATATAGCTAGGCTTAATTATTTTAAGAAGTATATTATAGGGTATAATACTCTATCCTTATTATATTAAAATAGAATGCCTCTAATAATATAGTTAGATAAATTAGCTTCTATAACACTTATTTAGTTTAGGTTAAAGTATTAGAGTATATGTATAGTAGTAAATATAACCTTTAGGTAAGTAAAGGCCTTTTTATATTCCTTATTAAAGATAAAGGCTTTATCCTTTTAGGTTAGAGCTATAAGGGGTAAAACTAGAGTAGAGAAGTTATTAATAAACTATTAGTATAAATTAGTAAATTTGTTAGATAATCTGTATTCTATGTGGCGTAGGACGTATACGAGTTACGTGCACGGGGCATGTGTATTATAAATATCTTCATCTAAGCCTAGGGGCCCTAGGTTAAGACAAGATCAAGATTATTAATTAATTAACCCATTTCATTAATGAATAGCTCTATATAAACTATCTGATAGCTATAAGCCCGGTCCGCCGACACAAGAAGCTATTCAGCTATTACTTAATTATTTGAAGAAATTCTACCTTATCGTCAGACTCTGACACCTTATCGTCACAAGACGACCCTGATCGAAATTCCACGAGATTCCACGAGATTCCACGAGACTCTACCTTAATCGTCAAAGGACGATCCTGATGATAAGGACGATCCTAATAACAAGGACGATCTTAACGACAAAATACCATCTCAATTCCTCCTTTGCTTATTAGTTAAATGACTCCACTAACAAGTTCGTTAACTATAATCATCCTTAATAAGCTAGAAGACTGGGAATAATGGCTATGGCAACTCCGAGCCCTCGCAGATTAGCGAATTTAGACCTACGTTAACCTAGACAATATAGTACCTTAATGAGGTCTACTACAAGAACTAGCCTATCTAAAAGTTACAGATTTTAATAAGAATGCAACCTTATATATATAGCTCTCGACGAATTAATAGAAAGCGTATGAGAATAGTAGACGATACTACGACTAAGATATAATGTATTTCCTAAGATAGGAAGATTATCTTTAACAGATCCGCACCCAGATTACATCTATAGTATTAATTTAGAAGAAGTTACTGCTTAACCCTTCCTTAACTGTTAAAGAATGGCTATCTTAGTTAAAGGAGAATATAGAACCTACCTTATTATTTATTAGAAAGAAGGTACAACACTAATATACGGAAGTCCTTAAGGGGTTTAAATACTTATCAAAATTAAACTAATGGCTAGATTAATAGGAACACGTAATATTACTAGAAGAGAAGTATAAGATCCCTTAAATGTCCGATAGAATCTAGCTTTAAAATTTAGTAGAAGTTATTTAACCTTTTAGTAACACCTATTATATAAAGTATACTACCGAGTTAAATAACCCTTAGAAGTTAAGATCTTCTAAATACTACAGAGTAGTAAAGGAGCTGTAAGAAAAACTTAGAACACCCTTAAAGAAAGCTAATACTACTATAAGAGGGAGTACCTTTAATGTAGACTTCGCAGAGTAAGCTATTAAGGATCACTCTAATACTACTAAAGGTTTACGAAGAGGATAAGCCTTAGTACGTAATAGACGCTTAAAGAGAGCCGGGACACTAGTGGATAAGGAGATGTCCTATAAGAAGCCTATACCTAAGTGCTTAGCGTGCAGAATATAAGGATATTCCATTTAGGACTATTAGTATTTATTTAAAGATAAGAGACCTATAGGAGTTATAATCAGAAATGCTCGTATTAAAAGGGCACTAAAGAAGGTAGAAAAGAATAAGGATCTCGCTAACTAAGTTATAAAGATTAGACTTAAAGAACTAGAAGATAAGGCTTAATAACGATAGGATGAGAGTTAGGAAGTTAAGATTAAGGGAGAAGCTAATGCGATATTCCTAGAATTGTTTTATACCGGTTAACTTCATCTACTAAAGCTATTAACTATTCTTAACTTAGGAACCACTCTCTATATCTTTAATAACCTCCCTTATTTCTATAATTTTAGGAAAGCTTTAAGATATAAATATATTATCGCTAGTAGCTTAGAAGTGCCTATACTAGGCTACGGCAACGTTACTATCTAAGTTATAAAACTAGATAAGAGTAAGGGAATCCTACGTCTTAAGGACGTTGCCTTTTATACGGACTTTAATCCGAATTTAGTGTTATTCCGTCTACTTTAAAAATGAGGATATTATTAGGACAATAAAGGAGATAATAATCTTCTAGTTTAGAAGGATAATACAATCCTATATTAAATAGAAGAATATTATAGATAATAGACTATCGAATACGTCTAATAGGGAAGTCTATCAGCGTTTAATATAAGCTAACTACTACGCCGCTAACGGAAGCATAGAGCATTATTAAGAGATATTCGTCTAGATGTAAAAGGTAATATATAACTATAGTATCTATATCTAGGTTATTTAGGACCTATAAGCCTTTATTATTTAGGTATTAACGCCCTAGGAGTTAAGCTTTAAGGCCCTTAGACGATGGAATGTTAACACTATAGCCTTACTAAAATTAAGCGTTAGGTCTTACGAAGGTTCTTAAAATAAAATATTAATAAACCCTATCTTAACCTCTATATTAACTAAACTAACCTTAAAAAAGCATATGCTGGATTTATACGAGTTATGCTTATCTATAACACCTACTTAAGAAGATTCTTCCTATATTTTATAACAACGTATAGTAAGGAGAAGGAGACACTATAAGTGCTTAAAGATTTTATCTAGTGGATTTGTCTAAGGTATAACCTCAAAGTTAACACTATTAGATTAGATAATAAGCTAGGGAGAAGGAGAACCCTTAAATGGCTATGGTCCCAAGGGATTATATTTAAGCCTTTAGCGCTATATACCTAAGCTTAGAACGGTACCACCGAACGCTTAGGGGGTGTAATTATTAAGGGAGTACGTGTAATAAGAATTACTATTAATCTACCACATAACTTATAGGATAAGATTATTAACTATATAGTTTACCTTTAAGATTAAACGCTATAAGAAAGCAATAGATAGAAATCGCTATATAAGAGGTTCTATACCTTCCTAGCTAATAAAAGATTAAGAAACTATAACTGGCGTACCTAAAAGCCTACGGCTATAGGGTGTACGCGATAACGTTAGACGCCTAGCTAAGGAAGAAAAGGCTAAGTAAGCTAGATCCGCGAGCCTATATTAGCTATCTTATTGGCTATAACTTTACTAATATCTATAGGATCTAGATCCTATATAAGGGTATTATTATCTCTATAAGGGATATTATCTTTAATAAAAAGACGTTCTTTAATAGTAAGTAAATGGATATCTTAGAGGACCTATACGCTGAATTAGATACGCTAATTAAGAAGATTTAACTTCCTAATACTTTAACTAAGAATGAGGTTCTTCTAGAAGATAATAAAGAAGTATTTAAACCGTTAATTTAAGAGGAAGATGACGACGTTAATAAGCTAGTTTAAACCTTTAATAAGTTAGTAGATCTTAAGCTTATAAGAGCTCTTAAAGACGTATATTATACGCCACCTCTAATAAAAGAAGATAAAGAATCTCTATATACCTTTTACGTTAAGTATCCTATAAAGTTAGATATATAAGATTAGGACATTATCCAACTAATAGGAGACGGGTTTAATACTTAGTGGGTGTTTAACAACTTGGCTAAAGACTTATTTAAGGAAGCCGGCAATAATAGGTTTAAAGACTTTATTACTAAAAGGATTTTTTATTTTTTTATTTTTTTATCCGATTGTATTATACTACGTACAATACTGCGCATGCAGCCTCTAGGCTATAGCGCTATAGTTCTATATATATGAATCCTTTCTAGGCAGCTTAACATGTACTAGTAGCTATGTCCTAGTAGTTTATAAACCCCTAAACTAGGAGTTTATAGTTCCTTAGTAAAACACTAAGTTACTATAACTACTAGGGAATGAGAAAACGGTAGGAAAAACCATAGGAAATCCTAACACCTGTCCCTGTCCTTTTGCAATTTATTTCTATCCTTTTGCTCTCTAATATCTTTTAAAGAGCCTAGTAAGAGTTACCTCCTTCTAGAATCCTATCTATTTTATTCTTCTATAGAATTTTCTT
>Ga0307515_10006927_pt1 | contig 22524 bp, 17 predicted proteins | sample 17_EM_MG_FD_194513 | JGI IMG/M metagenome (GOLD analysis project Ga0307515, IMG submission 194513) | Populus trichocarpa ectomycorrhiza microbial communities from riparian zone in the Pacific Northwest, United States - 17_EM | ecosystem: Host-associated > Plants > Roots > Unclassified | place...
CTCCGGCCGGTGCTCGAGCAGGTGGCCAAGAACGGCAAGCCGCTGCTGATCGTCGCCGAGGACGTCGACGGCGAGGCGCTGGCGACCCTGGTGGTCAACAAGCTGCGCGGCACGCTGCACATCTGCGCGGTCAAGGCCCCGGGCTTCGGCGACCGCCGCAAGGAGATGCTCAAGGACCTCGCCGTCCTGACCGGCGGCCAGGCGGTCACCGAGGATCTCGGCCTCAAGCTCGAGAACCTCACCCTGGCCGACCTCGGCCAGGCCAAGCGGATCACGGTCGACAAGGACAACACCACCGTCGTCGACGGCGCCGGCAAGAAGCCCGACATCGACGCGCGGGTCAAGACCATCCGCAAGCAGATCGAGGAGACCACCTCGGACTACGACCGCGAGAAGCTGCAGGAGCGGCTCGCCAAGCTGGTCGGCGGCGTCGCGATCATCAAGGTCGGCGCCGCGACCGAGGTCGAGATGAAGGAGAAGAAGGCCCGCGTCGAGGACGCGCTGCACGCCACGCGCGCGGCGGTCGAGGAAGGCGTGGTCCCGGGCGGCGGCGTCGCGCTGCTTCGCGCCCAGTCCGCGCTCGAGAAGATCAAGCTCAGCGAGGAGCAGGCGTTCGGCGTCTCGATCGTGCGCCGCGCGATCGAGGAGCCGCTGCGCCAGATCGCGTCCAACGCCGGCGTCGACGGCTCGATCGTCGTCAGCAAGGTCAAGGAGGGTCAGGGCCCGTTCGGGTTCAACGCCGCCACCCTCGAGTACGGCGACCTGGTCAAGGCCGGCGTGATCGACCCGACCAAGGTCGTGCGCACCGCGCTGCAGAACGCCGCGTCGGTCGCGGCGCTGCTGCTCACCACCGAGGCGATGATCGCCGAGCGCCCGAAGAAGGACGCTCCGGCGCCGGCCGGTGGTGGCGGCGGCGGTGGCATGGGCGGCATGGGCGGTATGGGCGGTATGGGCGGCATGGACTTCTAGCCATCGACCTGCGGGCGTGCTTGCCTGCGTCGTCGATAGGGGGCCCCGCCGGGGCCCCCGTTTCGTTTGGCGCGCGCGTTGCGGGCGCTACCGGGCCCGCGGCCTGCGCAGGACGGCGCACGGCAGGCCGCGGTCGCGAACCAGCCGGTCGTGCTCGGTCTCCCACACCGCGGTGACGTAGACCAGGCCGACCTCGATGATCCACCACACGATCACGCCGAGCATCACCGACAGCATGGTGGCGTGGATCTGGGGCCACTCGGCGCCCAGCACCTCGGCGACCTGCGCGATCAGCAGCGGCGCGACGATCGTCGCCGCGGTGATCGCCAGCATCCGGCGATAGCGATCGAGCCAGCGCACCCGGGCGGCGAGCTGATCGACGCGTTGGTGGAACAACGGCCGCAGAGGCTCGCCCGGCATCCCTGGTACTGTAGCACCGGCGACGGGAGCGCTACTTCATGCACGCCAGGGCCTGCTCGGCGGTCTTCGCAGCGATCATGCAGTCGACGGTGGTCGGGTCGTCGGTCGACGTGCACTGGCTGACGCAGATGTCGATGTGGCGCTCGAGGCGGGTGCTGAGCTCGCCCAGCTTCTGCTTGCGCAGCGCGTCGCGCTGCTCGGGGGGCGCCGCCGCGACCTCGGCGTCTGCGGGCTTCCAGTAGACCAGGGTGCCGAAGTTGCGGCAGGCCTGCTCGCAGCGCTGGGGGTCGCCCCGGCAGGCGCCGATGGCCGGCAACGCGACGAGCATCACAGCAACGAGCCAGCGCATCTGCGCTGCCTACCACGCGCGGCACCTGCCCGCGATACGGTAGGCTGCGGCCATGCGTCGCGCGGTGCTGGCGGCGATCTGGCTCCTCGGGATGACGACGAACGCCCGGGCGGAGCCATGGGCGGTGGCGATGGAGTCCGGCGCCGAGGCCGACTCCAACGTCGGGCGAGTCGAGACCGTCGACGGCGGCACCACGAAGCGGATCGCGGCGCCCGCGGCGCGCGCCGGCGCCCGCGTCGGCTACCACCTCCGCCTGTTCGACGGCTTCCTCGCGGTCGGGGTGTCCGGCCTGGCCCGGATGGTGGCGAGCTCGAAGGCCAGGGACGAGAACGTGATGCTGTACATCGGCGAGTCGCGCTGGCTGCAGCCGCTCGGCACCCGGCCGCTCGCCGTCGGCTTGCACCTCGTCGCGGCCGACGCGTTCGCGATCCGCGGCGGGACCGGCGCGCGCACGTTCCGCAACCTCGGCGCCGACGCCATGCTGCAGGTCGGCCGCGAGGACCGCCACCTGACCCTGGAGATCGGCGGCCGCGACTTCTGGTACAAGCCCCGGCCGCCGAACCTGCCGGCGCACCTGTTCGACTGGCGCGGGCCGGTCGCGAACGCGCGGCTCGACCTCCTGCTGTGGCAGACCCTGGACAAGACCAGGAGCCTCGAGCTCGCGACTATTCTCGGGTTCGAGGCGCGCAGCTACTCGAGCAACGCGATGGCCAACTGCGCGGCCGACGGCGCCTCCGATCCGTGCACGATGGCCACGACGCTGCGCCGCCGCGATCGCTACCAGCGCGCCGGCCTCGAGCTGCGCTGGACCGGCCACGTGGTGGCGACCGGCTCGTACCAGGCGACGCTGATCGACTCGAACAGCTTCGGCCAGTCGCTGATCCGCCAGCGGCTCAAGGGCGCGCTGACGATGGAGCTCCCCGGCAAGCTGTTCGGGACCGCGACCGCGACCCTGCAGCTCGACGAGTACCCGGACGGGATCTTGATCGAGAAGGACGTGGTGAAGCCGGAGTTCACCAGCCTCGAGGACGAGAACCGGAGCTCGCTGCAGATCCTGGTCACGCGCGCGCTGTCGACCACGTGGTCGGTCGAGGCGCGCGCCGCGGCGTGGCGCGACTTCGCGAACACCGGCGAAGCCTCGTTCCGCCGCGAGCTGATCTACGCCGGCGTGATCTACGCGCGCTGAGCCCGACCACCGGCCATCGCCGTGGCCAGCCGTCGGACCGGTGGCTGGTCGGCTGGTCGGGCCGCGGCTCCCCACCGACCGTGTCGCGCCCGAGGCCAGCGGTTGGCCACCGTGGCCAAGGGCCAGCCATCGGCGGAACACTCCGCCCGCGCGCGCCAGGGCTCAGTGCGCCGTGCGAAGCATCCGGGCGCGATCCTCGATCTCGAGGCGCCGGCGCTTGATCTGATCGAGCCGCTTGGCGACCGCGTCGTGGGTCCGGTGCGCGGCCTCCGCGCGCTGCGCCGGATCCCCGGAGCGCTCCGCCGCCGCGAACGAGTTGATGGTCGTGGCGTCGATCACATCGGCCAGGACGATCGGTACGAAGTTATCGAAGTTGGGGCCACCGACCGGCGGCGGCGAGCTCGGCGTGGAGCCGGTGCCGGTGACGGTGGGGTTTCCGACAACCTCGCCCGCCTTCGCGGTGCTGCGGTGAGGCTCGTCGTCGTCGCGGTTGAACAGATCACCGGCGCGGTCGTGCTGCTTGCGCAGCTGCGCGCGGTGATCGAGCTCCTGAGCCTGGGCGTCCAGGGCCGCGAGCTGGCGGGCGAGCTCGTCCTCGCTGGCACGCAGCTCGGCGGCGCGCTGATCGAGCTCCTCGGGATCCGCCAGCGGATCGACGTCAAAATCCGGAATGACAATCCGGCGCGGCGCATCCTTGGCCTGCGGCACCAGCTGCGACCGGGCCTGCGTCAGCTGCTGAGCCCGGGTCGGTGCCGGGCCCGCGCCAAGCTCGGCGTTGATCGCCGCCAGGTAGGCCTGGCGCGCACTTACGAGGTGCAACCGGGCCTTTTCCAGCTCCCGCGTGGCCGCGCTCAGCTGGTTGGCGGTCTCCAGAGAGTCGGACAAGCTGTCACGCAATTCTCTGTCGCGTCTCCAGGACGCGCGTTGATTTTTTAAACGATCAATTGCCGTGAGCTCGTCCTGGTAGCGTTTGGCAATTACCGCACGGTGATCGGTCAGCTGCGCGACCTGCCGCTCGGCCAATCTCGTCGCAGATTCGGCTTTTGAGGTGGCTACAGAGGCACCTGGCGCGACCGCGGCGCTCGTCCCGGATGGGCGCGATTGTGCCGCCACGGTGGAGCTCGCCACCGAGAGCGCCAGTATCAGCCACCACCGAGACATCACTTCTTCCAGTTGGAAGCAGTCGGCATGCCACGCTCAAATACGAGCCAGGCATCGCGCGGACCGCAGAAGTTCCCGCCAGAAATGCGTTTCGGAGGTACAATCCTCTCAGTTTCCTGAGGGCGCTGCCTTGCCCAATCGTGCCGCCAGGAAGCGCAACGCTGCGGTCGCGGTGGCTGCGAGGCACACCATTGGCTCTTCTCCGGGACGCTCCCACACCAGGTAGTCACGACCCTCGGCATCGACGATGGCGTGGTGCCGCAGCCTGCGCAGCTTGTAGGTTCCACAAGTGAGTGAGTCACCCTGGAGCGCGATGTCGCGATCAATCGGACGGCCATAGCGGCACATCACGCGGTCGACGGCGGCCAGCGAGAGCTCCCCCGACGAACCATCTTCGTCGCGGATCTGCACCCGCTCGCCATCGCTGGTCGCCCACGTCCTCGCGTGAGTCCCGTCTGGCGCGATTCGCTCGTCGAGCAGCAGCACGGCGATGAATCTACGATGGATCCCCGGACCTCGGGGCCGCCGCGCGCGTATCGCGAAGCGGGTTCGCTGCGAGCGGCTCCACGCCGGGGTACCGGCCCGCTGCACCAGCCTTGCGCGATTGCACGACGAATGCGCAGCCGGGCGGCCTCCGGCCAGCCCCATCGGCTTGCGCGGACACAGCCCTCCGGGGAAAGTTCCCACATGGTAGCTGTCGCGGTGTCCCGGTCGTTCCCCGTGCTGGCGCTCGCCCTCGCGTTCGCGGCCTGCGGCGGCCTCGCGGCCTGCGGCGGCGGCCTGGCCGAGCACCGCGCGTCGATGACGAGGTACCTGCCGGCGACGCTCGAGTCGGGGCGGAAGTGGGATGGTGAGATCCGCAACGCCAAGATCCGGATCTACGCCGATGACCAGGTCCGCGCCCTGCCCCACTGGAAGGAGGACATCACCGACCAGGTCGACTACGCGAACCAGCTGTTCCAGCCGCTGGTCGGCGCCCGGCTCACCGTCGAGTCGTTCAAGGACTGGACGCGCACCGGCAACCCCGAGGACGCGCTGCGCGAGCTCACCCAGCTCGACAAGGGCGACGGCGTGACCTGGGTGCTCGGCTACGTCGCGCCGCTCGAGGCCTCGAGCAACGTGATGTCCTCGCTCGGCGACGCCCAGACGCTGGGCCACCACGTGACGCTGCGCGCGTGGGCGCAGGCCCCCGAGCTCGAAGCGCTCGCCGGCCGCCTGCCCAACCCCAAGGATCCGGAACGCGCCGAGGTGGTCAACGCGCACCACCGCCACAAGCAGGCCGTGGTGCTGCTCCACATGCTCGCCACCACGCTCGGCGCGATCGCCGAGGTCGACCCGACGTGGATCCAGCACGTGACGTACTCGCCGACCCAGGACCGGTTCTCCAACCGCAACGCCGAGCTGTTGCAGCTCGCGATCTACGGCCGGCTCAACGGCGACTCCGATCCGGACCTCGCGAAGAAGATCGACGACGCGATCGAGAAGGCCGAGTGGGGTGGCTGGGTGCCCGCGTCGCACGATCAGGTGGTCGCGGCGCTGCACGGCGCGATCGTCGCGGGCCGGTCGGGCAAGACGTTCGCCAACATGCCGCCCGCGGCGTTCGACGAGGTCCGGCGGATCTCGGACCTCGCCAAGCAGGGCCAGACCGCCGACGCGCTGACCGAGCTCGACAACCTGCTCACCGCCTACCCGGGGACCGCGGCGATCCACGAGCTCAAGTGCGAGATCATGCTCGGCAAGCCCGGGGTCGGCGACAAGGCCACGCGGGCGGCGTGCACCCGGGTCAGCGACCTCGCGCCCGGCGATCCGACGGTGCACCTGGCGGTCGCCGAGGCCCTGGTCCGCGCCCGGGACCTCGCCGGCGCGCGCAGCGAGCTCGCCGCCGCCGAGGACAAGATCGCGAACCTGCCGACCGGCGCCGCCGAGGCGTGGCGCAAGGTGATCGGCATCTACCTCGGCATGGGCTCGCTGACCTGGACCGAGGACGCGCTCGCCAAGGCCAAGCTCGAGCGCGATCCGATGGCCGCGTCGATCGCCACGACCCGCGCGCGCTACGGCGTGCCGCGCGGCGCCAGGTTCGTCGCGCCGGATCAGGAGTCGGCGCTGGTCGGCGCGGTCCGCGGCGCGCTCGACCTGATCTACGCCAACAAGTTCGGCGACGCCGAGCGCGCGCTCGCCGCCGCCGACAAGAAGTGGCCCGGCGCGCCCGGCGTGACCGCGGCGCGCTGCGACCTGGCGTACCGCAAGGGCCAGTTCGACAGCGCGCGCTCGACGTGCGCGCGGGCGCTGGCCGCCGATCCCGGCGACTCGTGGGCGCTGTACCTGTCGGGCACGCTGCTGTTGCGCGACCCCGGCTCCACCGCCGCCGGGATCGAGAAGCTCAAGCGCGCGATCGAGATCGATCCCGGCCTGAGCCAGGCCTGGCGGACGCTGGCCAGGGCCTACGCGCGCGGCCACAACAAGGCGGCCTTCGACCAGATCGCGGCGGCCTACCAGGCCAAGTTCGGTCAGGCGCTGCCGCCGTGACCCGCCGTCCGCGCGGGTCGCCGCCGCGCCGGCGCCGTATACTCGGCGGGTGAGCTTCATGCGGCGGATGTTCTCGGCCGACTATCGCGCGGCGGTCGCCGCCGAGGCCGGCGGCGACGTCGAGCTGGCAGCGGAGCGCTACGCGCTGGCGGGCGAGTACGCCGGCGCGGTCCGCATGCACCTGGCCCGCGCCGCGCGGGCGTCGACCCGGACCAGCGAGCTCGGCGCGCTGCGCGACGCCCTGCGCTGGGCGGGCGACGATCCGGCGCTGCGCCGCCAGGCGTCGGCCGCGCTCGGCAAGGCGCTGTGGGACGCGGTGCGCGCCGAGGGCATCGCCACCGAGCGCGACCGGGCCCGGGTCCGCGAGGCCGCCGAGCTGCTGGTGACCGGCGACCACCACGCGCTGGCCGGCGAGGCGCTCGAGACCATCCACGACTACCTCGCCGCAGGCAACGCGTACTCGGCGGGCGGGCTGGTCGAGAAGATGGAGGCCGCGCTCGCCCGGGACGACGCCGCGCACCACGCGGCGCGCGAGGAGGCCGACGCGTTCGCCGGCTACCAGACCGCGATGCGGGTCGGCCGGCGCGACGACGCCCGCGCCGAGCTCGGGCGCGCGGTCGCCGTGGCGGCCACGACAGCCGCCGAGTACCGCCGCCTGCTCGACGAGCTCGACACCGCGATGCTGACCGCCGGCAAGGTCGAGCTCAAGCGCCGCGGCAAGCCGGTGATCGTCGCGTGCGCGGCGCGCAAGATCGTGCTCGGCCGCGACCCGCTGTGCGATCTCGCGCTGCGCGCCGGCGGGGTGTCGCGCCAGCACGCCGAGATCGAGCACGCCGGCGGCGGCTTCACGCTGCGCGACCTCGACTCGCGCAACGGCACCAGCCTGGCCGGCATGCCGCTGGCCGGCCGCGTCCCGCTCGCGGTCGCCGGCGAGCTCGGGCTGGGCGACGAGTGCCCGATCGACTACGAGGTCACCGGCGAGATCCTGATCCTGCGGGTCCGCAGCGGGCTCGATCGCGGCGCCGCGCTGATCGCCGGCAGCGAGGACCAGCGGCTCGAGCTCGCGCCGCTCGGCACCGCGCTCGACGTGGTGTTCCAGCGCGGCCGGCCGCTGCTCGGCCGCGGCACGTGCAGGGCCGTGACGTTCAACGACGAACCGCTGGGCGAGGTCCGCGTCCAGCTGATTCGCAAGGACCGCCTCCTCGCGGACGGCGACGAGATCGACATTGGCTAGGCGATCGCTGTGGCAGCGGATGTTCGGCCGGGCGCCCGCGCCGCCCGCGGCCCCGCCGGCCGCGGCCGAGCCCCAGCACCTGGGCAGCGCCGACGAGGTGTTCCTCGCCAAGCTGGTGGCCGACCTCGCCGATGGCAAGCGCCGGGGCGAGATCGGCGATCCCGAGGTGCTGCGCCACGTCGACGGGCTGTGGACCTCGGGCCACGAGCGGCTCGCGATCGAGTGGATGGAGAAGCTGCTGTCGGTGCCCGAGGTCCCGGCGGCGGCGACCGCGCCGCTGTGCGCCGCCCTGGTCGAGCGCTACGAGCAGCGCGGCGAGCTCGACACTGCGCTGCCGCACCTCGACCGGCTCACCGGCGACGAGCGCTACGCGCTGCGCGGCCACTACCTGCTCGCCGAGCACGCGCGCAAGCACGGCGATCACGAGCGCGCGCTGCGCCACTACGAGGCGGTGCTCGGCCGCGACGTCGACTACCCCAACGTGCGGATGCGGGTCGAGCGGCTGCGCGTGCTGACCGGCCGCGCCGCCCCGGTCGCGGGCGAGACCATCGCGGCCGGCGACGTCGTCGGGGTCCAGGCCGGCGCGCGCTATCGCCTGGTCCGCGAGATCGGCCGCGGCGCGACCGGCGTGGTCTACCTCGCGCGCGACGTCGAGCTCGAGCGCGACGTCGCGATCAAGCTGCTCCACCCGCACCTGGCCGGGACCGAGCGCGCCGACGCGCTCGCCCGGTTCTTCCACGAGGCCCGGGTGATGGCGTCGCTGCGCCACCCCAACGTGGTCGCGGTGCTCGATCTCGACGAGGCGTCGCGCCGGATCGTCATGGAACTCGCCGCCGGCGGCACGCTGCGCGACGTCCAGCGCGAGCGCGGCCCGCGCACCCTGCGCCGCGCGATCGAGCGCCACGGCCAGATCCTGAGCGCGCTCGCCGCCGCCCACCGCCGCGGCATCGTGCACTGCGATCTCAAGCCGGCCAACCTGATGTTCCGGCGCAACGCCGAGCTGCCCGGCGTCGAGGTCATGCTCGGCGATTTCGGCGTCGCCCACCTGCCCGACGCCACCGGCCAGGCCGCCGCCGGCGCCAGGTCCGAGGCGATCGGCACGCTGGCCTACATGGCGCCCGAGCAGCGCCGCGGCCACGTGTCCCCCGCCGCCGATGTCTACGCCAGCGCGGTCGTGCTGTTCGAGATGTTCACCGGCCACACGCCGTGGGCGCGCGAGACCGTCATGGCCGGCGCGCGCCGCGCCGAGGACTTCCGGCTCCCCGCCGGCGTGTTCGCCGGCGCGCCGGCGGCGCTCGCCGACGAGATCCAGCACCACATCCTGCGGCTGGGCGATCCGGATCCGGCGCGGCGGCCGACCACCGCGCAGGCGCTCGCCGAGTCGCAGCGGCTGCGCGAGCGGCTGATCGCCGCCGGCGCGGTGTGAGCCGGCGCGGCTACTCGCCGCCGCCGCCGCCGTCGCCGCTGATGGCGGGCTGATCGCCGCCGCCGTCGCTGCTGGTCTGGCTGCTGTCGCCGCTCGACTTGTTGCCACCGCCGAACATGCCGAGCAGGCCCTTGCCGCCGCCGCCGAGCAGGCTGGAGAGTGGGTTGCCGCCGCCGCTCGTGCTGGCGGTCGTGCTGGCGCTGCTGCTGCTCTTGCTGCTGCTGGGAATCATCCCGAAGATCTTGTTGGCGATGCCGAGCCAGCTGGAGATGTCGACGCCGGCGCCTCCGGTCACGCGGGTCAGCTGGTCGATGGTCACGGTGTCGAGTGTACTGGGCATGTTGTTCATGGTGGACGCCGGTAGTGCAGCGACCATGCCTGCCAGCATTTCGAGCGGTTCCGCGGAGATGTCATCGCCTGCCAGCGATGCCCGCGGGACGCAGCTGCTGCCCGCGCGAGGCACCCCGCGCGGGCGATGCCATCACCTCGCCGTCACTTTCCCTGACGGGAGGCGATCCACGCGTCGATCCGGCGGGTGAGGACGTCGAGCGGCAGCGCGCCCGCGCCGAGCACCTCGTCGTGGAACCCGCGGATGTCGAAGCGGTTGCCGAGCGCGCTCTGCGCCTTGTCGCGCAGCCGCGAGATCGTCAGCTGGCCGATCTTGTAGCCCAGCGCCTGGCCTGGGATCGCGATGTAGCGGTTGGTCTCCGACTGCACGCTCGGCTCGTCGATCGTCGAGTGGTCGTGGAAGAACTGCACCACCTGCTCGCGGGACCAGTGCTTGGCGTGCAGGCCGGTGTCGACCACCAGGCGGATCGCGCGCAGCATCTCGTCCTGCAGCCGGCCGTAGTCGTTGTACGGGTCCTGGTAGAACCCGACCTCCTTGCCGAGCCGCTCGGAGTACAGCGCCCAGCCCTCCTGGTACGCGACGTAGCCGCCCTGCTGGCGGAACGGCGGCAGCTCGCCGAGCTCCTGCTGGATGGCGATCTGCATGTGATGGCCGGGCACGCCCTCGTGGTACGCGGTCGACTCCATGTCGATGGTCAGCCGCTTGGTCGGCTCGTAGGTGTTGACCTGGACCCGGCCCGGCCGCGAGCCGTCCTGCGTGCCCTGATCGTACTGGGCGCCCGAGGCCTCCTTCTCGCGGTACGCCTCGACCGGCTCGATCGTCATCTTCATCTTCGGCAGCCGGCCGAACAGCTCGGGGATCTTCGTGTACATCTGGTCGGTGTACTTGCGGTAGCGCGCGAGGATGTCCTCGCGGTTGTGCGCGTAGAGCTTCTTGCTGGTGCGGACGTGGCGCTTGAACGCGGCGAAGTCGGCGAACCCGAGCTTCTTGCCGATCTCGGCCTGCTCGCCCTCGATGCGCGCGACCTCGGCCAGGCCGATCTCGTGGATCTGGTCGGCGGTCAGCTCGGTCGTGGTCATCTGCTTGATCCGCGCGTTGTAGCGCGCCACGCCGTCGGGCAGCGACCACAGCCCGAGCTCCGTGCGTCCGTGCGGCACGTAGCCGTCGCGCAGGTACGCCGTGAACGCCTGGTACGACGGCTGGACCTTGCCGCGGATCGCCGCGAGGACGTCCTTGCGGATCCGGTCCTGATCGGCCTTGCCGATCGCGGCCGGGAACTTCTTGATCGGCAGCGCGAACGGGCTGTCCGCCGGTGCCCCCTTGGCGAGCGCCAGGGCCTGGCCCACGCACTGCTCGAGCAGGATGCGCGGCGGGATCAGGTGCTTCTCGAGACCGGCCTTCATCAGCGCGGTCACCTGATCGAACACCGCGGGCAGCTTGTTCAACCGGGTGATGTAGTCGTCGTAGTCCTTGACCGTGGCGAACGGCAACTGCGGCACCAGCTGCGCGATCCCGATGTGGAACCCGCTGAACTGATCGACCGGCATCAGCCAGTTCTCGAACCGCGCGTCGTCGAGCCCCTCCTTGAGCCCGCGGACCATCAGCTGCTGGTTCAGCGCCTCCTGGTCGGGGAAGCCGGCGGTGTCGATCGCCTCGAACCGGGTCAAAAATTCGCGGCTCTTGTCGAGATTGGCCGCGATGGCCTCGAGCGATGTGTCGGTCCAGCGGTCGTTGTAGCGGCGGTCGCCGAGGATGCTGGCGAACTCGGGCGAGGTCTGCAGATTGTACTGCCACTGCTCGTCGAGCAGCGCGGTCAGCTGGTGGCGGCGATCCTCGAGGCTCGCGACCGGCGCGGCGGGTTTCGCGGCCTCGGGCGCGGCCGGTGTCGGATCGCGCGGTGCGGGCGCGGCCTCCGGCGCGGACGCCACCGGCGCGGGGCTGGCGGGGGGCGGCTTGCTCGAGCAGGCCGCGGACACGACGCAGAGACCGAGGGACAGACCGACGAACCGTTGCATGATCACCTCATCGAAGGACGGACGTGACGTCGTCAGCGACCACGGCCGATCGCCGGCCGGAGAGAGCTGCGCTCCGACAGTCTGACCGGGACACGGTGGATGCGGAATGCGACATTCGCCGACCGTCTCATGCGACGTTCCTGCGTGTCGCGCTCGTGCAGGCGCCCTCGATGAGCCGGTTCGCCGCGGCCGGAGACCCGGCGACGCTGAACCTCCGCGCAGCGTCGCGATCAAGTGACCATCTCGCGATTGGCTTTTTTGATCCAGCGCAATCGGCAGCGCGACCTCGCCGTGACCTGCGAGATCCGCCGAGCCGCCGGGATCGCGAGCGAGATTCACGCGTGGGCCGTCAAGCGAGTTAACGCCGATCGAACGCGTGCGGTGTGGCGTTTCCGTCGACGACCGTGAGCGGTCGGCGAGATCGACGCGACCGCGGCGAGGCCACCGCGCGGGCCGTGCGAGGTTCCAGATCCGCAACCCATCGGAGGCCGTCATGGCTACCAATGACCTGTCGCGTCGCGCGTTCCTCGCGCGGATCGGCGTGCTCGGCGCGAGCGCCACGTTACTCCCCCAGTGTGCCGGGCCCGAGCTCACCGGCAGCGAGAGCTCCGAGCTCGGCCTCGGCGTGATCGTCAACCTGCTGCGTCCGGTGCTCGGACAGCTCGCGCGCGACACCCTGAACGGGTTCGTCGCGTTCAGCGTGCCCGGACAGGACGACTACTCGCGCGCCCAGGGCACACCGCGCGGCGAGCCCGGCGGCATCGCGGCCGGCGGCACCGACTTCCTGATCGAGAACTTCGATCGCTTCCTGCCGCTGCCCGACGAGCTCGTCCGGCCGGCCGGCGCCGCGCTGGTCACCGCGCTCGGCGACCTGCCGCTGCCGATCGCCGGGAACCTCCTGTTCGGCCTGCTCGGCCCGTCGGTCGTGACCATCGGCTTGGTCGACAACGCCGTGCGCTTCATCCTCGAGAACGACAGCGACGCGCCGCTGTCCTTGCCGGTCGCGCTGCTGCTCAACTACGTCGCGACCGCGACCAACCCGGCGTCGCTGCACGGCGCGTTCGTGTCGCCGTTCGCCCGGCTGTCGTTCGCCGACAAGGCGCGCGCGATGGCGATGCTCGAGACCTCGCAGTCCCGGCTGGTCGCGCTGATCGACGCGCAGGTCCCCCAGCCGCTCAAGGCGTCGGTGTCGGGTCTGCTGCAGTTCTTCGGCGGCGCGCTCCACGAGTTCGCCGCGTTCGGCTGCTTCGGCGAGAGCCGGCGCTACAGCCCGGCGACGCGCAGCCTCACCGGGCGCCCGGTCGGCTGGCAGCTCACCGGGTTTGTGCCCGACAACCAGCCCGGCGACGGCTGGGACGATCTGCTCGGCTACTACCAGGACCGCCGGGAGGTGACCGATGCGTGACGTCATCGTGATCGGCGCCGGCGGCGGCGGCCCGGTCGTCGCCAAGGAGCTCGCGCAGCGCGGCCTGTCGGTGCTGCTGCTCGAGGCCGGCGCGCGCCACGCCGCCCCGCGCAGCGAGTGGACCCACTTCGAGAACGACGCCAACAACCCGCTGACCGGGTTCCTGCGGTTCGGCCCGGCCGACCGCAACAAGCCCGCGTGGTTCCGCGAGCTGCCGCAGAACTCGTTCCTGTTCCAGGTCTCGGGGGTCGGCGGCACCACCCAGCACTACTTCGGCAACTGCCCGCGCGCCTACCCCGGCGTGTTCGCCGGCTACGACCGGCCCGACGCGGACGCCTACGACGCCGCTCACCGGTTCCCGTTCCGCTACGACGACCTGGTCCCGTACTACGAGTGGGTCGAGGCCACGCTGCCGGTGCAGACCGCGGCGATGGGTCGCAAGGAGCGCACGTTCTTCGACGGCTGCGAGACCCTCGGCATCCCGGTCCAGACCACGAAGACCACCCTGGGCGACTCGTTCCGGCCGCAGCAGAACGCGATCCTGCAGCCCGGCGGCAACGCCGGCCTGACCCGCGAGCTGTCCCGGCTCGCGTTCCCGCAGGCCACCGGCTGCACGCTGTGCGGCTACTGCCTCCAGGGCTGCATGGAGCCGATCCGCGCGCCGCGCAACCTGTTCGCCAAGCGCTCCACCGACAACAGCTACGTCCCCATGGCGCTGACCGCCGACGCGTGGTCGCCCCACGGCGTGCCGATCACGCTGATCACCGACGCGTTCGCCACCCGGGTGCTCACCGAGACCCGCAGCGGTCAGCTCGTCGCCACCGGCGTCACCTGGCGGGTCGGCGCGACCGGCGAGACCCACACCGAGACCGCCCAGATCGTGGTCATGGCCGGCGGCACCACCGAGAGCCCGCGGCTGTGGCTCAACAGCGGCCTGCCCAACCCCAACGACTGGGTCGGCCGGGGCTACACCGATCACTACTTCGATCTCGTGGTCGGCCTGTTCGACAAGGACACCGACTCGTCCAAGGGCGCGGCGTCGGCGGCACGCGCCGAGTTCCCCGGCCGCGGCGGGATGGAGAACATCGGCCTGGGCCCGGCGCTCCAGGCGTTCGCCATGCAGCTCAGTGACAGCGGCTCGCGCGGCTTCTACACCAACGGCCGGGGCTTCACCGGTCCGTGGGACGGTCCCACCGGCCGCCCGATCGGCCCCGAGCTCAAGGACGCGCTGATGAACGGCGTCAACCGGCTGCTCAACATCCTCGTCATCACCGACGACGACGTCGAGGCCCAGAACCGCGTCCTGCTCTCGGCGCTGCCCGCCGACGAGCACGGCCCGGTCCCCAAGGTCGTGTTCCGGCCGCGGAACCGGACCGCGCGCACGGTCGCCAACCGCGAGTTCCTGGTCCGCAAGGCGACCCAGCTGCTCCGCGGCGCGGGCGCCCGAAAGGTCTTCCGGCTCGACTGGGCGCCGCTCATCCTCCACGTCCAGTCGACCATGCGCATGGGCACGAGCGCCGCCGACTCGGTGCTCGACGACACCGCCGAGGCCCGGTTCGTCAAGCGCCTGTTCATCGCCGACAACTCCGCGCTTGCCAACGCGCTCGGCGGCCCGAACCCGACGCTCACCAGCCAGGCGCTCGCCACCCGCACCGCCGAGAAGATCTTCCAGCGCTACTTCGGCGGCGAGCCCTGGGTCGGCCGCGAGGCGCCCGTGGTCTCGACCGCCGACGCCGTCACCCAGGCCGTCCTCGCGCGCGGCCTCTAGCGAGGCGTTCCGTCCGGATTCCGGACATCTGGCATTCGCCTCACCGATCGCATGTGATGGAAGCCACGACATCGCCCTCCCGATCGAGGCTGTCCCGGCCGCGCACGAGCGATGTCACCAGGTTATTCGCAACGCGGAGTCGCTGCTTGCGCGAGCCCTGCGGCAGGCGTAGTGACTCGAGGGCATGATGACGCCGGTGACACATGGCGAGCTGCACGACGCGGTCGCGCAGCTCGAGACGAAGCTCGCGCAGATGGCCACCAGGGCCGATCTCGAGATCTGGGCGGGAGCGCTGATGGCGCGGATCGCGGCGCTGTTCGATCTCGGCGAGCAGCGCCGGCAGCTCGGCGAGCAGCGCTTGCGCCAGGACCTCGCGCGCCACAGCAGCGCGATCTACGAGTCGATGTCCACGCCGAGCTCGGGCGACGACGACGAGCGCGATGATCCGCCCTGAGGTGTGCAAGGCTACTTGAACTCGTCGAGCCCGGACGGTCTCTGGACGCCGCGATGACCGGCTACTCGACGAGGAAGCGATGGACCGTGGTGCTGCGGTAGCTCGCGCCGGCTCGCAGCGTGGTGGTCGGGAACGCCGGCTGGTTGGGCGAGTCCGGGTAGTGCTGGGTCTCGAGACAGAAGCCGGTTCGCCGGTGGTAGACCGCCCCGGCTTTTCCGCGCATCCCATCGAGGAAGTTCCCCGAGTACAGCTGGATCGCGGGCTCGGTGGTGAGGACCTCGAGGACGCGGCCGGTCGTGGGCTCGAGCACGCGCGCCGCGCGCCGGAGCTCGCCCCGGGTGCCCTCGATGGCGAAGCTATGATCATAGCCTCGGGCGACCCGGAGCTGCTCGTCGTCGCTGTCGATCCGGGCGCCGATCGCCACGGGGCTCCGGAAGTCGAACGGCGTGCCCGCCACGGGACGGAGCTCGCCGGTGGGGATCAGCCCCGCGCCGACCGCTGCGAACCGCTCGGCATCGACCAGCAGCCGATGATCGAGGATGGTGCCGGCGCCATGACCGGCGAGGTTCCAGTAGGCGTGGTTCGTGAGGTTGATGACCGTGTCGCGGTCGGTGGTCGCTGCGTAGTCGATCCGCAGCGCCCCGTCGTCGGTCAGCGTGTAGATCACGCGGACCGACAGGTTGCCTGGATAGCCCTCCTCGTCGTGCGCGCTGAGGTAGTCGAGCTCGAGCGCCGGACCGGCCGAGGTCGAGCATGGCCTCGCGTTCCACAGCGCCTTGTCGAAGCCGGCGAGCCCGCCGTGCAGATGATTCGGGCCGTCGTTGGCGGCGAGCTGGTGCGGGGCACCGTCGAGGACGAAGCGGGCGCCGGCGATCCGGTTGCCGTACCGGCCGATCAGCGCGCCCAGATAGCCCTCGGCGCCGAGATACCCGGCCAGGTCATCGAACCCGAGCACCACGTCGCCCAGCTCGCCGGCGCGATCGGGGACCTCGAGCGAGATCACGGTACCGCCGTGACTCATGATCCGGGCGCGGATGCCGCAGGCACTCTCGAGCGTGAACAGCGCGACGCTGCGGCCATCGCCCAGCTTGCCGATCTCGTTCTCGATGATCGTCATGACTCCTGATACTCCCGAAGCGGACGCCTGTGATAGCTCGCTGACGATATTTCACGCGCTGTGGATTGCGGCAGATCCGCCGGCTCCGGACGGATCTCGCTGCATCGATCAGACCTTGGCCGCCGGCTGCGTGGCGCTGTCCGGTGTCCGGCCGGATCTCGGACGTCCGTCCGGCGTCCGGACATGGAGCGGACATGAGGCGCTCCAAGGTTGCGTGATCAAACGGCGGGCGGCGGCAAGCTTCTTGCTGCACCGGCGCGCATGTCGCCTCATCAGTTCACATGTTCGTGGAAGCAACGAGAGTTCCTTTCGATCAAAGCTCGGTCGCTGGCCGCGGCGCTCACGAGAAATGTCGTGTGGCGGTTCGCAGCGCGCGAGCGGATGCTTGCGTCCGATCGAGGGCAGGCGTAGTCATGATGGACACGACGGACATGACGACGCCGGTGACACGAGGCGAGCTACGCGAGGAGTTCGCGCAGTTCGAGCAGAAGATCGATACGAAGCTCGTGATACTCGAGCAGAGGATCGAGCAGAAGTTCGATACGAAGATCCAGGCGCTCGATGCGAAGGTCGAGCAGCGGCTCGCAAAGATGGCTACCAAGACCGATCTCGAGGCCTGGGGCGAAGCGCTGCTGGCGCGAATGACCGAGCTCTTCGAGCTCAGCGAGCAACGACGGCAGCTCGGAGAGAAACGATTGCACGAAGAGCTCGCGCGCCACACCAACGCGATCTACGAGTCGATGTCCAGGTCGATCTCGGTCATCGACGACAAGTACAACGATCTGCCTCAGCGGGTGCGCCAGCTCGAGGCCATCCGGTGGCTGCCCGCGCCGCGCTGACCGCGAACCTCGACGAGATCTGGCGGCGAGATCGGCAACGAGCCGACGCGCACGCGGGCGGCCGAACACTACCGGCCTGCCAGCGCGGCATCCTCGGCGGCGTAATCGAAGACATACGGCGAGAACGTCGCCGCCGGCGCCGCCCGCTCCCACGCGATCGTGCGGTCGAGTGCTTCGTCGCGATCGATCGCCTCGACATAGCCCAGCTCGTCGCGGATCCGCGTCGAATCGGAGACCCAGTGCTGCGCGGCGTTGCCCGGCTGCCGCAGGTACGCCGGCACCTGGTCGTCGGCCAGCACCGCGAGCTCGCCGTCCCACGGCATCCGCGCCGCGGCGTACCGCGCCCACTCCAGCTCGCTCGGCGTGTCGCGCTCGGCGACGTTGTAGGTCCGTCCGGCGGCCGCGTCGCTGGTGGCGGCCAGCGTGATCGCCCGCGCCACGTTCTCGACGTAGCTCCGCGCACCGCGCCACGCGGCGAGCGACTCCCCGAACACCAGCGCGCGGCGGCCGTCGTCGATCCGCTTCACGACCGGCTGCAGGCGGCGCAGCGGATCGCCCGGCCCGTACACCATCGGCAGCCGCAGCACGGTCGCATCGATCTCCGCGACCACCCGCTCGACCGCGATCTTGTCGTACCCGGCGTCGAGCCACCCGAACACGTGCTGCAGCGCCGCCACCTGCTGCGGCGGATAGGTCTCCGGGTGGGTCCGCAGCGCGGAGCGCTCGGTCAGCGGCAGCGGCTCGAGCGGCCCGGGCTCCAGGCGGTGGAGCACGCTGCACGCACGGTACACGTCCACGCTGCTCAGCACGATCGTGCGCCGCGCGATGCCGCGGACGACCTCGACCAGGTCGCGCGCCTGCGCCCCCGAGCTCGCGATCATGTCGATCACCACCTCGGGAGCGAACTGCTCGATCGCCGCGCGGTGGTCGCGCAGCTGCTTGCGATCCCCGATCAGCAGCTGCGCCGCGCCCACTGGCTTCTGGCTGCGACCGAACACGGCGACCTCGCAGCCCTGCCTGGCGAGCTCCGCGACCGCGTACGTGCCGATGAACCCCGAGCCGCCGATCGCGAGCACGCGCATGCCCCGATCGTAGCCCGTCCGCCGCGGTGCGTGTCGCGACCACGACCGTGGCGCCCTGGCAATGATCTGACTATCGTCCGGCCATGACGCAGCGCCTGCTCCGGATTGCGGTGGCCGCCGCCGCGGCGTGCTCGACACCGGCAGCGGTCCCGCCGAGCCACCAGCCCGCCCGGCTCGCAGCCGGCGAGCTGCCGAGCCTGGAGCGCTGGCGGCACCACGTCACCGACGAGATCATGCCGTTCTGGGTCACCGCGAGCGCGCTCGGAGAGCCGATCGGCAACTTCCCGACGTTCCGCTGCAATGACGGCACGGCGTATCATCCGGAGGCGCCGTGCCCCGAGCTCGCACAGCCGCCGACATGGATCGCGGCCGAGCTCGGCAGGGACTACGCGCGCATGAAGTCGCGCCAGACCTATCTCTATGGCGTCGCATTCCACATCACGGGAGACGAGCGCTACCTCGAGTACGCCCGCGCCGGGGTGGCGTGGCTGCGCGAGCACGCCTACGAGCGCGATACCGGCAGCGCCGTGACCTACTGGTCCGGGGGTACGGCGGGCCCGCCACCGGACCAGCGGACCACGCAGGACCTCGCCTACGCGCAGGTCGGGCTGGCGTTCTACTACTACCTGACGCGCGATCCCGAGGTCCTCGTCGATCTGCTCCGGCTGGAGCGCCACATCATGACCCGCTACTGGGAGCCCTCGCCGCAGCCGCCCGGCGGCATGCTGCGATGGGTGCTCGCAGACGGTGACACTCCCGGACAGGCGCGCCGCGAGGAGCTGGTCGCGCAGCTCGACCAGATCAACGCGTATCTCCTGGCGCTCGCGCCGCTGCTCGAGGACGAGCAGGTCGCTCGCGCGTGGCGCCGGGATCTGGTGCTGCTCGCGCGGGTGGTGAAGGACCGGTTCTTCGCGCCCGAGCACGGGATGTTCTGGGGCGCGATCCACGATCCGGCGCTGCGCAGGCTCGGCAGCGACCACACCGACTTCGGGCACTCGATCAAGTCGCTGTGGATGCTCTACCTCACCGGTCAGCTGACCGGCGAGCGCGATCTGGTCGAGTTCGCGCGGCCGCTCGTCGCGCCGCTGCTCGAGCGCGCGGCGCAGCCGTCGGGCTGCTGGGCGTCGGGGATCCGGGCGAACGGCGAGCTCGATCGAGGCTCGCAGTGGTGGGTGTCGGCCGAGCTCGATCAGGCCACCGCCACGCTCGCCGGTCGCGAGCCCGCCGCCGCGCCCTACGCCCGGTTCCTCGCGAGCAGCTACGCATGCTGGTTCACCCGGTTCGTCGACCACCGCGATCACGACGTCTGGTCGTTCCTGCCCGCGGACTGGACCGAGGCCAGCTTCGCACAGGGCGGCCCGCCCAAGGTGTTTCACTGGAAGAATGGCTATCACGTCATGGAGCACGCCCTGGTCGCGCTCATCACCACCGCCGGGCTGACCGGCCAGCACCTGGCGCTGTACTACGCGTTCGCGAAGGATCCGCCCCGGTCGCGCATCCAGCCCTACTACTTCACCGGCGCGATCGCCGATGACCGCGCGCACCCGCTGCCGCAGCACCCCGGCCTGCACGGTCACCGCATCGAGTTCAGCGATCTGCGCTGATCCGCGGCGGGCAGCGTCCCGGCCGCTGCGGTCGATTCCTGCCGTGGCGCCCGAGACACTGCGAAATCCCGGTAGCGTGACGCGCGTAGCAGGCCCGCGGTGCGTCGTGTGTTCGTAACACCTCGACATCGCGTGGTGGCGCATGGCGTGCAGTCATCCCCGGCATGGCAGATCCGATCGATGTCCGCCTGGCCGCGCTCGAGGCGCGGATTGCACAGCTGGAAGGCCGCCTGTTCGGCCCGACCGTCGCGCCGCTTCCGGCCCCGCCCCGCGACGATGCCGCAGCGCTCGAGGCCAAGCTCGGTACGTACTGGCTCAGCCGCATCGGCATCGTGTCGCTGATCAGCGGCGCAGCGCTGGCGTTCCTCACCTACTTCGCCGAGCTCGGGCCGGTCGTGCGGATCGCGCTCGGCTACGCGGCGGCCGGGGCGATCGCGTGGCTCGGCCTTCGCCTCGCGCGCGCGCATCCCACGTTCGGCCGCATCCTGTTCGGTGGCGGTCTCGCGATCGCCTACTTCGTGACCTACGCGCTGCACTTCGTACCCGCGCTGCGGGTCGTCGACAGCGAGCCGCTCGGCATCGCGCTCGTCGCCACCGCGATCGCCGCGATCGTGGCGATCGCGCACCGCATGCAGTCCGAGACCGTCGCCGGCATCGCGCTGTTCCTCGGCTTCCACACCGGCCTCCTGGCGGAGGTCACCTCGCTGTCGCTGATCACCACCACGCTCCTGGCCGCCGGCGCCGGGTTCTTCCTGGTGGCCAACCGCTGGGTGATCGTGCCGCTGTCGGCCGTGCTCGCGGTCTACGTGACCCACGCGACCCTCGCGTTCGGTGACGCCGCGGTCGGTCCGGCGCTGCGCGTCGCGTTCGTCGCGATCGACTTCGCGCTGTTCGCCACCGCGCTGCTGATCCGGTCCGACACCGCCACGGGCCCGCGCCGCGTGCTCGCGCTGCTCAACTGGCTCGGCGCCCTGCTGCTCGGCGCGCACGCCGCCGCCGCGTTCTCGCGCGACGTCCTGTTCCTCGGCCTGTGCGGGTTCGCCGGCGTCCAGCTCGCGATCGCCGCGATCGCGCGGCTGCGGCGGGCGCCGCGCGGCGTCGTCGCGCTCGAGCTCGGCCTCGCGCTCGTCACGCTCGCGCTCGCGCTGCCGGTCCGGCTGTCCGCGGGTCCCCTGCTCGCCGGCTGGCTCGCGCTCGCGATCACCGCCGCCGCGATCGCGCGCCGCGCCGGACCGTCGTTCGCCGTCCTCGCGCTGCTGCTCGTGCTCGCCGGCTACGGCGTGGTCGAGACCAGCGGACTGGGCGCTGCGGCGCAGCTCGCGTGCGTGCTCGCGATGGTCGCGGTCGAGCGCGGCCACGCGCCCGCCGCCGGGTCATCGCCGCTGCGCAACCTCGCGATCGCGGGCGTCGCGCTCGGCCTGCTGCAGGTCGCGCTGCTCGCCGTCGCGCCCGGCTATCACACGCTCGCGTGGGTCGGCGTCGCGTTCGTGCTGTTCGCGCTGGGCTTCGCGCTGCGCGCCCGGGTGTATCGCTGGTCCGGCTTTGCCGTGCTCGCGCTGGCCGCGTCCCGGATGGTCGCCGTCGAGCTGCGCCGGTTCTCGCCGGATCAGCGGATCCTCACGTTCGTGCTCGCCGGCGTCGCCTTGCTCGTGGTGTCGTTCGTGTACGCCAGGCGCGAGCGCCGTCGCTGAGCTCGACGCGCGCTGTGGTGAAACCCGCCAGGGCAGTGTGGTGACGCGCCACAGCGGGCACCCGCGAGCCGGTAACCCTGCGACGACGCACCCGGCGCCGCGTGGCACATGCGCTGCACTCCTGCGCTCGGTCATGCGCACCCACCCGATCTTGCTCCTCGCATGGACCGCCTGCGCCGCGACCTCCGATCTGGCCACCGGCGTGGAGGCCAGCGCGGTCACCGCGCGCGGCGGCCGGGTGCTCGCGATGGACGTCGGCGCCGGCCCGGCGGAGACCCTCGACGACGCCATCGCCGCCGCCCGGGCCGCCGGGGTCACCACCGCGGTCCTCAACTACAACTGGAACGAGCTCGAGCCGGCGGCCTTCGCGTACCAGAGCGCAAAGCTCGCCGCCGACAACCAGCGCCACGCGGCGCACGGGATGTCGGTCGTGCTCAACATCCGCCCCATCGCCGGGCCGTGCCGCGTGGTCCCGCCCGACCTGGTGAACCTGGCATGGAACGATCCGGTGATGACCACGCGGTTTGGCTATCTCCTGACCTGGATCCACGGCTACCTGCCCGATGTCACCGTCCAGGTGGTCAGCATCGGCACCGAGATCGACAGCCACCTCGCGCCCGCAGACTACGCGCCGTACAAGGGGTTCTTCGAGGCCGCGCGCGCAAACGCCAAGGCGCTGTGGGGCAGCGCGCTGCCGGTCGGGACCGCGGTCACCTGGGCCGCGCTCGCCACGCCGGGGCCCACCCAGAGCGCGATCCTCGATCTCGACGAGCACGCCGATCGCGTGCTCACGACGTACTACCCGCTCGCGGCCGACTTCACCGTGAAGGATCCCTATGCCGGTCCGGTGGCAGATATCTATTCGGCGCTGGCCGCGGTCGATGGCAACCCCAGGACGCGAGGCCGGACGCTCGATCTGATCGAGATAG